>OMLO01001147.1_pt1 | contig 19758 bp, 10 predicted proteins | sample 1674811 | NCBI WGS metagenome assembly OMLO01 (sample SAMN06265003, study PRJEB25207) | coral metagenome | isolation source: Coral host | place: Mexico:La Bocana,Puerto Morelos, Mexico | collected 2008-11-13 | reverse complement strand
GATCCCAACAGAACACAACCTAAGATTGATTTTTCTTGTATTCGCTCAAAAGAATCAAATTCAGTTTCCTTAAAGATGATTTCCAGACTTCAGTCCATATTGCGCACTCTCAAGGGTTTGTTTGCGTTTTTTTGTTTTGTTTCATGTGAGACATCACAAAATGTAAACATTTTGCAACTAGTTCAAAGTTTCAGATTTACAACTGCCATTCTGGATGTTAAGCGGTCAAAGCTTTATACTTCGTTCATTCTAATATCGCTTGATGAAACAACCTCGCAGTTGTAAAAATCAATAAAGCTGTTAGAAAACGAATTTGAAAGCCATGCAAGGTATGTGGTTTGTACCAAGACCATCAAGTGAGATTATAAGACTGCGCAGTATGGACTGGAAGTTATCAAGAGTACTGTATAATAATTACTGTGTACTGCCTACAGGCGCAGAACTATATGGTCTTTGTAGGCGACTTTTAGTAGAAATCTAGTTTTTGTTGTAGTTTATTCGGATTTGATATTAGATATTTATGTTTATCATGTAAAAAAGAGGCAAATGCCTAAGTAGACCTCAAAAAAGAGACAACCACCTCTTAAATCAATAAATCAATCAATCAATAAAAGAAACCCTCTTTATAGAGAATTCTAGACTCGTGTGAAATAGTTGCACTGAGAACAGTTCCTGTTTTCAGTAGAGGAACAACTATAGGGAAAGAACTGCAGCGCGAAAACGTTGGGCTTCTCTCTACAGTAACAACAACCCTCGTGTAAGAACAAGAACCAACGTCGTTCCCCAGGCTTCCTCTCCACCGCCTCCATTTGTCGTTGGGAGGAAGGGACAAACTGAAGAGAGAGCCTGGGAACGCGATTATTTAAAAACCTGCTGGCAGAAATTTGCCATTTAATAATATCCAAAAATACCAGAAACTGTTTAGTCTAGAAGGATCAAGCAGGTTCTTAAATGTGGGTTTCAGTTAAATTATGATAAACAGTTCAGCCAAGGAGCAAGTGCGACTGAGATTGAAAATTTTTATAACAAGAAATCTCATAATACAGTTGTGAATAAAAACAGGTTATTTTTTTTTCTGGTAAGCAACAACTATATCTCTCTTATAGAAATTAAGAGAAGAATCAGGACGTTTCCACTTTCTTGCCTGCCTTTGACTCCGTTGCTTTGTGATCATCAGGATCCGAAGCAGAAGAACTAACCAATCACAATGCCTGGAATCGATCATTGTGATTCTTCGGATTTTGCTATCTGCTCAGGGAATGTAGTTTTCACTAAATAGTAAGCGATGGAGTCATAAGCGGAATCGATATTCTACTCTCGATTCCGTTAGTTTGATTTTTACCAGATCGTATCAATCTGCTGATTGAATGGGTACAATTCAGTATTTTTATGCCGATCAACTTCACTTATCATGATTCAGTCTTTGGTGTCACCCTAGGATACATATACGTGAAAACTTTCACAACGTGAAACTGGCCTAAGCCACAATGGAAAAGCTAGGGAATGAGAAAACATAAAATTGCCTGAAGAAAATTCATCGACGAACAGGTCTTCGTACTTCCTTCTCTGCAGTGCAACGACAACGCTAAAATAAGTGTGTTATTTTACACCTCTTTATATAGCTACATTAAAATTCATGTATAAAGGAAGATGATGTCCAAAAAAGGAATGCACTCCACCAGTATTTTCCTGTGGTTTTCTGGTTATCAAGTAGGGGTCCGGCTCTGAAAACATCAATTTATTGATATGTGGAATGCCCAAACATACACGATCAAATGAAGCGACCCATTTCCAAACAGAAGTAATAAAAATTCTCGTACTCCGAAAGCAGTGGGCCCAGACGTAGGGTCCAGCTCCCGCGCAAAACGATCGCTCGACGAGTCTGGGGCAGAGAGAGGTTAGTGCCATCTTCGAATCTTAAATAGAATCGACGTGGGAATCAATAAACGGTGCAGACTGGTTTGAGAACAGAAAAGATGTTTCCTTCACATCTGTCAGTTAATGATCTGGGAGTGTTTGCGGTGGTGATGGTGTTTGGGCTCATAGTCGTGCTACTGTTCATGTTTGATTTCGTAAGTATGAAGCTTTACTGCTTACATCAGATTTTGTGTTTTACGGGTGCCGCATGTTAAGAATCATCGTGATCAGGAAAGACCTCGTTTTCATTTAAGCTTAAGTTTTTTACAGGCTAATCTACATATGCGTCATTTGATCGCCATACATAACTACGAACAAGAACATCTCGTGTCATTGTTGCACAAATGATTCATCGCACGCACTCTCTGCATTTTGAGAGGGTCCCAGTGCCGTAGGAAAGGGGGAATACTGGGAGGTGGGGCACAGAATCGAGCGCAAAAGGGGCGAGCCGCTAGGGAGGTCTGGGGGTATGCCGCCCCAGAAAGTTTTAAAAAATGCTATTTTCAGCGTTCGCCAACAGCTATTTGTAATTTATGCGTATCGCAAATTACTTCCCACACTGTCTTAGCAAAGCAATGCAAACTGAAGAAAGTATGACACTTGCGACGTCAATTACAAAAAAACAAAACAGAACGGACTATCTCCCAAGCAGCTCAAGCAAGTGTTTTACCTGTCAGAGACTCATAGTCAGGTATTAGCTTGTTATTTAACTGTCTGAGTTGCCTAAGAGGCAAATGCAGACTTCATTGTATGTCATTTTATGAAAATTTTATTTTTTTGAATCACCCTGTGATGGTAAAAACAATGAAAGATGTTCAAGTCTGGATACTGGAGGTCCTTGTCCTTAAACCACTGAAATGGACACTCAATGCAGGTTTCATCTCAGACAATAATATTATTCCATCTCAATCAGTGGTGAAAGCTGTTAAGTAATTCTTAGGAGCTGTAGCTAGCTGCAGGTCAGAAAAAAATATTGCAAATTTCGTCTCTCAGATATTGGCAGTAGCTGATTAATTCATTTGAAATCAAGTCAGGTTTTCTTAATCTTTTGTAGAGGGGTACATCAAAAGGACCATCACTCCCAGGAGAAGAACCATCAGATCCAGAGTAAGTCAGGTTATGTTACCAGTGTTAGAAATTAGTGTTTGCTCACTCCCCTGTGTGAGTGTGAAAAGTGTTGAGTGAGTACAGTCCATCTGTCACTTGCCCATTTGGTGAGTACAATTTTTAATTTTGGGAAATTTTTTTAAACACTCTCTTTTATTTTCGATTTTGGCAAGAATTTAAATTCTCTCATTGTATTACCAGTGCTTTTTTATCTTTCAAGATGCCCAAATAATTTTCTAATACTACACAACTTAGTGTTTCATTTTCACAATTATTGTCAAAATGAAACATGGCTACCTCACAGTTATAATGTAGGCCCTGTCCTCATTACGTTGTAGGAATTTGAAAAGGTATTTGAGGTTTCAATATGAAAAGGTATTAAATGTTTTCATTGCACACTATGCTTAAGAATTTAAAAATCCAACAATCACCAGTCATTCAGGATTTGTGTCAGCTCGATGAAAACTTAGTCTAGGAAATCACATGAATATCGTGATGCGATCTTCTAGAAAAGCATCTAGCATTAATTCTCTAATACCTCCGTCTCACCCCAAATCAACTTTGTTTGAGGAGAAGTCAGAAAGGAAATGTTTCCAAGATGCTTGAAAATTGAATTTTATTCCCAAGTGTCTCAACAATTTTGTCAGTGGAATTTTAAGAGGTGCGAGGTTATGATTCAAAAACAACACAAATTAAAACAGATTGTGTTACACTTTTCATTTCAGGATGGGAAATCTTGGTGATATTGGAAAAGCTGGAAGTCTGCATGAGTATTTGATGTTACTTCATGAGAAGTATGGGGCCATAGCAGGTTTCTGGTGGGGCAAAAAATATGTTGTCAGTTTGGCCTCACCAGAATATTGGAAAGAAGTAACACCTCTGTTTGATAGACCTCGTAAGTAAGAATTCAAAGTGACTTACCTAACTAGCTAAACAGCCAAGCAACTAAGCACAGGGGGTTTCGTTTAAGGCCAGGCACTGGACAAATTGATGAGCTGTTGTAGTTAAAAATTAAATTCAGATAAAAATAATTTTAACCTACTTTGATTCTCAATTTCCTTTGTCTTCTAACCCTAATTATTCTTAATCAATGAATAAGTAGGGTTAAGAGACAAAGGAATTTAATTTTTACCTGAGTTTAATTTTTAACTACAACATATACTCAGTATATGCGTATGTGCATATGTGTGCATACCGTTAATACCGTGCATACTGTTAATGGGTGATAGTGTGCAATGGCTCAGCCAGTCAGATTACAGCATTTGCATTACTGTTCAAGTAGAATTCTACTTATATCTGTTAGTAATAATGTAAATAGGACCAAATGTTTAATAAACAATTGAACTTCCTAGTTCTTTTAGTGATCAAATCACATATTTAAGAATCTCAATATACATGTCTGAAACTTATCAGTGACTTGTTGCTCAAATACTTTGCTGTTTACCTTTTGACAGCGGAACTGTTCAAACTATTTGAGCCTCTTATCGGAAAGAAGAGCATTCAGTATGCCAATGGTCCAGAAGGTAGAAAGAGACGCCAGCTGATGGATAGAAGCTTCAGTCATGAAGCTGTGAAAGACTACTATGAGCACTTTGTCAAGGTGGATACATCGGCATGCATGATAGTGCTGCTTGTAATTTTAAAAGTAGTCTGGGGGAATTCTCATATGAAAAGGTTGCTTGTCGCTTGTTGTTTGTCCTCTTGCTAATGGGTGTAGATCGCAGGTTGGTCTCACTTACAATGTTCAGGATGAAATGCCACTATTTTTAGCCATTGAAGTATCTTTAGGGTGCACTCTTAATAATGCTAGAGCCACACCCAAATTGGTCACCCCTAGGGATTCAATTCAAATTTTCCAAGGAACTTCCCTGACCTTTTCGTATGGGATCTTCCCTGGCCCATCATGGGATTACAGTGTAAGTGCAACTGACCAGTAATTGTAACAAACTATCAATATTGAGAGTATATTTTCCCAAGAATGTCGCCTAAAATCCACCTTTATGTAAAATTTTCTAAATACAATTTTGTAGCGATCTACACTAGTAGTCTGACATTTTGACTTGTTCAGGGATAAGAAGGGATGGAATCTGTCAGGCTAGATTTTTAGGTAGCTGTCATGTTACAACAATGCTTGACACAAGAATTGGTATGACAGTGATATGTGCCTGAAGCTCTCTGGATATGAAAGGTGGTATCTGTAAGGTTTTCTACCTCAGAGGAATTTAAGCTTGTCATGATCTGTTGATTAGTGGGCACTCAGACTTGGACAAGGCACGCTTTTTACAAGAGCACACCTGTCCCAATATTTGCATGCTGTTGTTGGGTTCTACAAAAAAAGTTGAAACATAGTACTTGTGACCCATCCCAATGAAAGGTTGTTGCAAATCCCAATGTCTCAAAAGATGCTCTACAAGCTACGTAGGTGTGATTTTCAAAATGAAATGCCACCCCAGTGAGTACTCTTTAGATATTTCTAAGTAGTAAGCAGCATGGACTCTTCATTTCTTGACTTTATAAACAGGTTGGCAAAGAAATGGCTGATAACTTTGCCAAGCGCAGTCCTGAAGAACATATTCCTCTTGCAAAATCCATGATAACCATGGCAGTGAAAGCCATATCAGTTGCAGGAATGGGACGCATCTTTATGGATGAAAAAGAAATTGACAAATTGGCAACAATGTATCATGAGGTAGGATTTCCAGTAGATTGGCAACCTTAATTTTGTGTCTCAATAGTCAGATGATCTTTGCAGATGTTGTTGTGTACATTTGGTTTGGGTTCAATCCAAAACCTGAATTATTTGATAATAAGTTAATTCCACTGAACCTTCACATTGTTGTGCTGTGGATACAGCAGTAAGTGTTCCATTTTGATGTGTGTATTGTGCTGAGGCTTGTAAATATTTCTTTCCTCTCTAGACTTGGGAGGAGATGGAAGCTCGACTGACTGGTCCTCCTCCTGCAGCAGATAGTGAAAGAGAGAAAAAATTCCAAAAAGGTGCACATAAAGGATTGTTAATCAAAACATGAATTTCCAATTTACACTTGAGACACAAGTTTTTTGGTACAGATTTAAGTGTCAATGATTTATGAGCTCAATGATATTTTGATTTTACTCTGAAGACTTCATCTTTTAGAGGGTAAAGACTTGGTGGCTTCATTTCCTGATGGGTATGGCGAAAGTTTTGAAATCTTTCAGCTTTGTTTCATTCATCAATCATGCATGTTGCCAATTAATAAATGAACTCAAACATGAAAATAAGTGGGCATTTTTCAGAAGCATAATTGTTGGGTTTGCTAGTGTACCCTTGCTTGTTCCACTCTCCCAACCCTTTGATTTCTTTGCTTCCCCCAAATTCTGTTTTGACCAGACCTAGGCTAACTGAGTTTCTCAAAAGAGAATGTTTTCTTTTTCTTTTTAGCAAAAGCAGGTCTTCATAGTCTTGTCAAGGATCTGATCAAGCAGAGACGACTGGATGATGACAAAGCTGAAAAGCTGTTCATAGATTCCATATTAGATTGCGATTTCATGGATGAAGAGGAGGTTTGGCAGCACTTTTCTTGTCATATACTTCCTAATGAACATCTTCAATCATTAGGTTTGCATTAGATCGTCTAAATTCCAGAATAACAAAGAATGAAGTAAAGATCGAAATAATCCTGCAATGTAAGTTTTGGTTTGATTGTGTCATTACCAACATTCCAATTCCAGAATACCAGAAAGTATTCCGTACATTTTGTTATAGGAAGATGCAGTGTTCACTCATCTCCTGATTGAGTGGTCAAGCCATGGTCAAGAACATTGCAGTGTGTGTTTGGGTACATTGGACACTTTAGTACTGTCATGGTGCTTCTCTCCATCTAGGTGTATAAACGGGTACCAGCAAACGTAATGCTGGGGATAACACTGCAATGGACTATCATCCCATCCAGGGGGGAGTAGAAATATTCCTAGTCACCTCGTGCTACAAAATCCAGGATAGGCTCTTGCCTGATGGGCAGCAGGGCCCCTTGGCTCATATGCATACTATCCGTAAAGTACTTTTTGTTTACATTTATAGATTTGTGATGATGTCATAAGTTTTCTCATCGGAGGGTTCCATACAACTGGAAACAGTGAGTGAATAGTTTCAAATGTTCTGTTGTAGAATTGATCAGTTTAGGACTCCTTACTTTGAAACTTCTAGCTTTAAAAACAAATTAGAATATTTATTCTTGACTAGTTTTAAACTTCAAGTCTATGAAACACAGAATTTCATTGTCATTTCACTCCTTGTTTTGTTCTTTTGTTAGCAACAATACTCTTGAAATTATTTTGTTTTGGCATTCCTTGGTATTGATGGGTTTTAAATACAGATCAGTCTTCTACTGAATCATTGAAGAAGAACAAATATGCAAGTAACAGTCAGTTAGGAATCTAGCTGAAGTCAGGCAGTAAATGTTATGATAATGTGTGAGTTGGAATGTAGCTTACAGACCAGTTGTTGGTTTGTGCATTATTGACTTGAACAACAGTGAAATAGTTAACTATATTCTTGTGCAACGTAATATTTAAAATGATATTTTTAATTTCTTTCAGTGATGACCTGGTGTTTGTATTACCTGACAAAACATCCCGAGATTCAGGAGAAAGTTTTTGACGAACTGGACAAAGTTTTAGGAGATGAAGACATCAAACCACAAATAGTCTCGGAACTCAGGTGAGTCTACATTATCATCGTCATCATTATCATTAATCATCTCCCATATAGAATTGATAGGTTGGGGTAAATAGCTTGGTTCTCAGTACCTCCTACGAGTTCAGCCTCATTATGGCATATATGAATAAAAGTGTTTTGTGTGGCCATCCAACTGAAAGATGCTGAGTGTTGCTTTGTCGTCTGGCATCGTTTGTTTCTATGATCATTATCACTTTACAGATTTGAATTGTTTATTTTGATTTGCTTATTTAAACTTGTTTCATTTCCATTCAGGTACACTCGTCAAGTGATAGATGAGACATTACGCGCTTCAGTCCTTGCTCCATGGGGTGCACGAGTTTACGAGTATGACCTTCAAGTTGATGAATTTGTAATTCCTAAAGAGGTATGCTCAGTGTCCTACCTCTGTAACCTCTTCAAACTGGTCGTACACTGACCGTGAATGGGAAGTACTGGTATTAATCATAATTTTTCCTGACCTGATTACGCAGAAAGCGATAAATGCAGGAGAGGAAATTAAATGGGTTGGGTAGCAGCAGGTTTCAATAGTGTCTTGGTCATTTAATACCCCGGAATTGGTTGGACTAGAGCTTAGCAGCGTAAATTCCACTGTAAATTGTAGTCAAGAGATGACTTTGTAAGTTGAGAGTTTCTTGCTGACTGTATTTAAGATCATACTTCAAGTAATATCTTAAGAACAGTCAGCGACAGACCCATAAATTAACCTACAGTCTGTAAGGTTAATAGATTTTATCTTCCCTCACACTTGGGGCTTCAAGCAACCTTTTTTGTACAAGATGGATGGCAGAGGACTCCTCCTCAGTTTGTTTGACCTTCCCAATTCACTTTATAGCCTTGCCAACTAATTTTGACCAGGGTTGTAACTATCGTCATGTTTTGCAGGTTTATTATGCTAGATAATGATCTGAAACTGAATTTCTGCCAGTTTAAAAAAAGAGAAAGCTATGCAAACAATTTGACTGTCTTCGCGTCCATTGAACATTGTCTCTGTCATGACAGTGAAGTGACTTTTGAGAGAAGAATTCTAATTAGTCTGTAATTTAATCTATTTAATGTAATCTATTTGGAATAGTTTTGATGAAAAATTAAAAACGTTTTGTTTCCAATGGTTGCTTGCTGACCACTGTGTCATATGTGTTGTGTGGTCACTGCAAATCTGCATATCACCAAAGCACTTTAAAACCGGGAAACGTAGTTAAATATTTCTCGAATTTTTGTACGTAATATAAAGTACTGACTGTTTTCCTAAATGTTTTGCTGTTTGGACGCACATGCAAACTTTGTTTTAGATAAGAGACAAGTCTTTTTTGCGAGACTTTCTTCTATAGCATTTCTTTACTTTACAATGTAGTTTTGTTGTGAGAGATAATTGGATATTTACAACTCTTGCCTGGTGCTCAGCTGGGGTTTTCATCTTTTAATATTATTTTATTTCTTTTACAGACTCCAATTATCTTGCCATTTGGAGTTGTTCTCCAGGACCCTAACTTGTGGCCGGAACCCAGGAGGTAATAGTGTCAAAGTATATCATTAGTGTACTGACCGACTGGGGGAGGGGAGGGGGCCCACATAAATTTGACGTGAGGTTATTACTGTGTTGTATCTAAAAAAAACACTATTTAGTAAGTGATGGGTTATACTTTTTCTAGTTGTTTTAGTATCACCCAACTAGTCTGACAGAAAAAGAAATAATAAAGTTAGCAAATGCAAGTTGAAGAATGATTTATTTGGGAATAAAACGAAAGAATTTCGCTACTCGATAACTATTACTAATAGTCCTCTTGTAGCGTATCCAATCAAAATGCAGGATTTGCATTAGTCCAGTAGTTGGGTGATACTAAATGATTTTATGCCGAGGGTAAGAGTTGGCCAATAACCCAAACATTTCCAGCACAGGAAAAGTGGAGGCAAAACTCGTGCAGAACAAACCCGAACGATAAGTTCTCGATCTTGCATCAAAGTTTCGTTGAAAATTCTTGCCACCTTCTTCTTCAAGGTTGCGGACAGAATGTCTTGGTATATATTTGAGTTTTGCGTAAATAGGGTCTAAAGATTCGTCATGTTTTTTAGGGCCTTCTCGCTTACTAACGCTTTATAACTGACTCAAATTCCTGTTCTAGGTTTGATCCTGAGCGTTTCAGCCCTGAGAACATCAAACAGCTTCCAAGCCTTGCTAACCAGCCATTTGGCTTTGCTGGGAAACGAAAGTGTCCCGGATGGCGATTCTCGATCGCAGAGGGACTGGTGTTCCTGTCCATTCTCATTAAACGATTCAAGTTTCATCTTGTAGAAGGACAGGATGTGAAACCTGTCCATAGGCTGGTCACGTCACCTGCAGAGGAGGTGTGGGTCACAGTGACTGAGAGATAAATGATTTGAGGCGGACTTAACCGTTGCCACTTGTTATAAGTGAAATTTTACTTTGTTATCTTTAGTTCGACAAACAGCAAGCTGCAAATTAAGTCTCTTTTATGAAAACCTCCGTGAGCGAGAGAGAAAAAAAAAACCTCCGTGGTAAGATGAACCAAATCCGAACGCGAAAGATTAGACTATCTTGCCCGCTCAGGACTACCATCTGTGTCCCGCAAGGAAAATTTCTCCATCTCGGTCCATAAACAGGGAAAAAAACCCAGCAAACCATCTTCACTGAACAAGCTTGGTCAATAACCCACACGTTTGGTAGTTATAACGTGTAGCTGTTTGCAGGTGCAGCTACCAGCACGTGTGACTGTTGTGTTAAGAATTTTCAAACGTTTTAGCAAGTGGTAAAGGTTAGAGTGCGTGTCATATTTTGTCGATATTTCGCTGGATGTTTTTGTCTTTTCCTATACACTACATGTACTGTGTTATGAAAAGTTCCAAACAATCAACGTCTCAAGTTTGTTTTAGCTTATAGCTTGGCGATACAAAATAACGAGAATCTAAAAATCAAAAATATCGCAATTGCTCAATTCTTTAATATCGTTGTAGTGGCATGTCGTACGTGCCATTTCGAAGCATGTATTAATGCGACTTCTCGAACCGGGCCATTTGGAAAAAATTTAACCAATCAGAACATTACTTGAGAACAAGTGACAGCCATCTTTTTCTCAAATAAGCCAATAACATTGAAGAATGCGAAACAATAGATTTTATCAAAATTGAAAACCCAACAAAGGAAATTGCCATTTGTTGTCTAGTTAGTTTTCATCCTCAACGGTTTCGGCTTAGCTGTTGCAAAATAACTTACTGGTTATGATAATTCGCCGTCAAGGACTGTTTAGAAATTTTGTTTAGAAGCTACCAGTCCATTGTTCTCAATTTTCTTCCAGGTGGCCCGGTCCTCGAAGTCGTACTGTAACACTCCACGACAATTAGCCTCGGTCACTTTTCAATATTGAAATATGTATGTGATTTACATGACGCGCGCTACGGCTAAACTATCTGTCATTTTAAAATAAAAGGAATGATTACAATTTTACTCAGGGCTAGCACGAATCTTGATGAGATAAACTTTAATTTACCTTAATATAACTGATTTTAGCTTGCCGCTTGTTACGTTAAACTTCTCAAGTTAGTAAGTTGTAGGTTTGATTTACAGAAAGCTCTTCATGATCAACACTTGTTTTAGATTTGTTGCGTGGGCATATAATTCATGATAGGCCACCATATAGTCTCCCAGCCATATAGTCATAATTATATCCCATAACAATGCTAATATGAATATATAATATAGAGAATAATACATAGGCGCGCGTAGATATGGAATTTATCTTCTCGTGTTCACATTGATATCGAACTCGTTCGATATCAAATGTGAACACGAGAAGATAGATTCCATATCTCCAAGCGTCCATGTATTATTCTGTTTATTATATAAATACTACTATTATCCATTCCCAAACACGAAAACATAGCAACAAAAAAAGACCTCTGATTGGCTGATATTTTTACACGTAAAAATATCGTATTTTTACAAGTGAAAATATATGGCTTTTCTCAGTGGCTTTTCTCAGTGGCTTTTCTCAGTGGCAGAAATCCCTGTAAAACACTGATATTTATGTGTAATAAAATAATATATATTTTATATAATATTATAATCAAATGAATGCGCGCGCTCGGATTGGTCAATCAGCTATGGTTTATCAGCCTATAAACCATAAAAACTTGTGGTCTGTTGCTTAAATATATATAGCTGGGAGACTATGTGGTGGCCTTATTATATCCCGTCGCATGGGGTTAAAGGTTACATGGGCTAAATCAACCCGAAATTGTAGTGCTCAATAGGAACACTTAGTAGCTTGGCTTGGAACGAATACTGAGTACCATGCTAGTAATCTAATTGGTTTACAACCGCAACCTGTACCTAAACAACACTGTGTTGCAGAACTGTAATGTTTGTTTCTTTTTTAAGAAACGTGCAATTTGGAAAAATATAAACTTATTTTAGTGTTACAGTAGGTAGAATAAGAATTTAAATAAATAACTGAATGAATAAATACCAGTAAATAAATATATGAGGACGCCCTATCCGTAATTTATTAGGATGGAAGATTATCGAGTTAAAAATGCATTGTTTTAATTATCTTGGAATTTTCCGCTGCTCAATGTTTAATAGAAAACATGTTCTCCGTGATTCTGTCGAATCATAGAAACATAATTTTAAGCCAATCAGCGCACTTATTTTCTTTGGGCTACAGTTCAAACATTAAATAGTGTATACCGCATCAAGAACGTACGCAGGGCAACAGATCATACAACCTCTCTCAATGCCGCCCAGGTTCTCTAACCGCTAAGTTCCGTTGCACACCTGGCCCAAGTTGTTCAAAGGGTGGATAACGCTATCCAGTGTATAAGTGTTGGCAAAACAAATCGCTTTATCCGGGGGATGGCGTTATTATCCGCCTTTTTGAACAGCCTAGGTCACGTTGGTACGTTCTGCAGAGTCGAGCTTTGTGCTTATCTCAGTTAATTCTCCAGTGTTAGTGCCCTTTTCCCATTATTTTCACTCTAGAGAACTTGGGGATCAGTACGATTTGTTTAAAAATAGAATGCGTGCTATTTTTGAGCGAGCAGTTCGGTCGTGAGCGTGCGATTGTGATATGCTGATATGTTACGCTCGCAGTCACGCTCGCGCTCTCACTTGTTTTGCGTTTTCCCTCGCGGATAATAATAATAATAATAATAATAATAATAATAATAATAATAATAATAATAATAATAATAATAATAATAACTGGAACTTATATAGCGCATTTTTCATGCCGAACATGATCAAATGCGCTTTACAATTTGATTAAGTGAAAAAAAATAAATGAAATTTACAAGCAGTTAAGATTGAAATTAAATAAATAAATAATAATTACAAAGTGAACAATAAATATTTGACAAATTAAAATATGTAAGATTTACAAATTAAAAGCTTGTTTAAAAAATATGTTTTAAGGTGGTACTTAAAACTTGAGAGTGAGTCAAGGCTAGATATTTTGCAGGGCAGATTGTTCTAAAGCTTCGGGGCTGCATAACAAAATGCCCCTCCTCCTAATGTTGAGAGGATCTTGCCACTAGGAATCTCAAGCATAATTCTTTGGCTGGATCTGAGCAAATATCTAGTTATGTAATTATTAATGATTTTCGACTGATCAATTTACAGATGTAATCAGGTGCCATGCCGTGAATAGCTTTAAAAGTAAGGAGCAGAATTTTAAATTCAATGCGGTACTTAATTGGAAGCCAGTGAAGCTGATGTAAAACTGGTGTGATGTGGCTGAACTTCGGTTGCTTGAAAATTAGTTTTGCAGCTGCATTCTGAACTCTTTGTATTTTATCAATTTGTGCCTGTGGCAGTCCATAGAGTAAGTTGTTGCAGTAATCTAATCGGCTCGACACAAACGCATGAATTAAGGTCTCCGTGGAGTTACGCGATAAATGTTTTCTTATTCGTTTAATGTTATGAAGATAATAGAATGATCTACTACAAATTTTGTATGCAAAAGGATTTGCATGCAAAAGAGAGACTGCTTGAAATGGCTCATTTGATAATGCGCCACATTGAATTCTCAAACGAGATCGCTATCCTGTCATCAAAATATGACAAAATTGCGGTCTGGATTTTATATATGCATGTCTAATGTAAATTGGAAAGAAAATCATTCTTTCTTTCAATTCTGACGTGAATTCTATAAACGCTAAGTTTGTGCATAAACTCGATCCATAGTCGCGCCATTGTTTCTTCACACTAGACTTCTCTTTCAGCTTCCTTATTTGTCTTCATTGCCACACGAATCCTGGATGCCTTCAAACACCATCGGTCCGTCTAAGAAAATCAAGAAAACATACGTCAATATTGTAAAATACTGAGAGGACAAGGTGATAAAGGAAAAACAGAATACACTAAAAAACAAAAATACGCCTCTGCAAGTGAAAGCTGAAGCCGATGACACTACAAGTTGACGAAGGAAGATCGTTGAATCTCGCACCTGTTCTAGCCATGATCGTTGTACCCTCTGTGGGGAATTCGTACGGCTTCATGTCCCCACCCTGGAGAGTGAGGAGGACTAAGGGCAAAACACTTTCATAGCCCAAAGCAATACACTGACCATCCCCCACGAGATGTACCGCTGTCACCTGGGAAAAGAAAAAGGAAGGATTATTTTGTCAACATTTACACCTCCCCTGCCCTACTGGATAGGCCATTTTCGAGTTCGATTGTGTCTCCGAGTCCTCGTGCAAAACCTTTCAGATGAAAATGAGATTTGCATGAGAATGAACCAGTAGGGGAACACATTTTTATATGAATATTATAGTCTCGCGGGAAGACTCGTTTTGACAAAGAGGCAAAAGACAACTGGGAATGACATATTGGGTTCTTGTGCATTGCAAGGTTACCCAGCATTCAATCTATTGACCCGTATCCATTTATACACCTAGGTAGAGAGAACTAACCACGCGGCCATTGATTTGCTGGCGCGCTTTGGGAAATAGAAAAAATGCTACATCCAAGTCTTTCACCTTATCCACCGTGAAGGTGGCTTTTTGAGCGCCCGCTTTCATGTCCCACATGATCAGCGTCTTCTCCTCATAGGAAACCACCATGTCCCCTTCTGATGCGATGACGTCAATACGAAGATTGCTGAAATGGCTGCTGGGAAGGATGTGAAGAGCGGTCCCTAAAAAGCGTGACAAAACATGGATACTTTTGGTAAAAAAAACACGTGACCATGTCTAACCATCAAACATTGTCCTTGAAAGAGGATCATTAGACCTCGTCCTATGCACTCCCCAAAGGGGAGCTGGAACTTCCCGCAAACAGTATAAAAATGAAAAGTCTGTCTGTCTGTCTGTCTGGCATCAAGGATGTAGCTAGTAGCCAGCTACCGCTTAATTTCACAGGTTCGACCTGAGGTTATCATCGGATGGAATTTTAATAGAAAAGAAAGGCTTGGCGTAACTCTGTGACCATAGTCTCTATTTGCCCAGAGGCGGCCCTTGATGAATCCGTTCGTTAAGGTTGGGAAAGTAAGAACATTAAAGCTTCTCATGGGGGAGGAATTACGTCTTGTATATTAAGTCGCGTAATTATATTCTGTTCTGTCACTTTTTCTATTAACGACTGTCCAACAATTAAATGAAGAATCTTTCGCCGCCCTGTGACACTTCAACCGGAGTCTGGTTCCATACGTTAAGAATAAAACAGATTAAAATCTGTTCCTTGTACTCGAGTTCTTAATGTTCTGGTCTTACCTTCTAGAATGTTCCAACAAACTATGTTCAAGTCCTTGTGAGCCGTCACCACACGATCGTTGTCCATTACAGCCAAAGAAATGGCGTCGGTATCATTCGCATATCGCAAGTCATGCGCAATCTTTCCTGAAACATAAGACACAGACAAATTTTTCTGCGATTTTTTTTGTCGAGCGCGCGTGCGACCTCCATTAGTTTTGCCTTTCCGCAGTCCACCCCCCTTGTGTTTTGGCTCGTTCATATCCCACCCACAGGGTTAATACTTTGCTAAGCTTGCGATCATGACGAACGCAAGACGAAATGGAGGATCTGTGTACAGACTAGTCTTTATACATATCTATAGCACTATCTAGAGTATGCTGATGTCAACATACAAGATCTTCAAATCCGTCGCTATACATTTCGTACTGTACTAGTTGGGAGAATTCAGATGTTTCCCTTTATTCTAGCAAACAAAAGTGCACTTACTGTTTTGCACATCCCACACAGTGGAGTGTCGGATCCAGTCGCTTTTCATGGCCTTCCGAGCACTGGACACGAAATACTTGCCATCTGGGGTGAGCCCCGCATGAGACATAGTTAGCCTCTCATACCCCTCCCTTGCGATGACAAAACGTTGTTCTCTCTTCACCAGGTCCCACACAAACACCTGAGAGCACGGCTCGTCTGTCCACACCGCGATCGTTCCTTGTGAGTTCACGATAAAAGAACGAAGGTTGTGTTGAGGTTGGCTTGACTCTAAGATTGCCACTTGATCTCCCGTTTCAATGTCATAGAGCGTTAAATGTTTACGATCGTGCGAATATGTTAGGATTTCTGTTCTTTTGTTAACAACGCAGATATCGTCAATGCCCAAAAAATCAAACGGTGGGATTATTCCCTTTAGGATCGTTGTAACTTTAAACGTTTGTAAATCCACAATCGTCACTTTTTCGCCCACGCGAACAACAGCTCTTTTGTTGTCAATTATTTGTATATAGCTAGTTGTAATACCGGTGACTTTGCGCAAAGGTAACACAGTGTGCAAATCCCATACGGTCACACAGTAGTTGTCAATCCCCAGTCGGCCGACTGTCACCAGGTGTCGAGAGTCGCCTGGGATTGAATAAATGTTCACCAAAATTTCGGGCTTTTCTACTTGTCGATGAACATCTTGTCGAGTTAGATCCCAGACCCTCACGATATTATCACCACCGGAAGTGAGAATCACATCCCGGCCCACGGCAAAGGTCCTGGAGACGTAATTAGGATGTTGTAGAACATCTTTTCTCTCGCCACTTTCAAGATCAATTACAGCAACTTTATCGCGTTTTGGGAACACCAAGATTTTCTGGTTTGTATCAAGGGATGAGTGTCGAATCCAGTCGTCGATTTTACACTTGTATGTCTGTAAAAGTTCGCCTTTATCGATGGAGTAAAGGTCAATCTTCATCTTTTTCGCAACAAGAACCTCATTTTCTGATTTCATTACAATTTGGGTGAGGTGGAGGAATTCTTCCTCGTCTGTCTCTTCAAAAACTCCAAATGAATGAAGTATTTTGAAGTCGTTTATGTCAATCACTTTCAAGGAATTTTCGTCTTCTTTTGAGTTACAGAGTACGATGTCGTTCCAGGAGGTTAGCAAGCTATTCTGCCCAGCTCCACCCACCGGTTTGATGCTTGTTAAGCTGTGCAAAGTTTTCCCAGAGGCGGTTAACATCACATTTAGACTCTTTTCTTTGAGGAAGACCAGTTTGGATCCTTTGTTCCCAGCTAGCGTCATTGGAGGATAGCTCTCAAAGTACTTGGTTTCTACTCTGTGATACGGTAAAAAAAATCAAAACAATTACGTAAGAAGTAATATGCAGTCTTATTATATGCCTTGAGTTTGTAACCAATATATGGGCGCTCTGATTGGCTAATCCTAGGGCATTATTATCACGCAATGCACACAGGCCGTATTCGGGCCTCCTCCAAAAACAAAATCAAAAGTCCATATAATAAACAACGTATTAAACAACTGTGTCTTCTTTTAGCTTAATTATGACTTCTAGCATCAAAGCACAGACTTTAACTTCAAGCAACTTTCCAAACCATTTCTTGAAATGTCGGGCAAACAAAAAAAAAACATAGCGAAATTAGAACGCGTCCAAAAGTACAATTTTGATGACCTTTATGCTGAAAACGAAAACACTGTGTACGTTTCTCAACCGGTGTCAAGAGTCCCCTATGCGACAGCCGAACAATAAAAGGGACCGACATCAAAAGCCTCGTCAAAATATGAAACGAGAAAAACAGCAGGGTACAAAAACAAAACCGGCAATAGGCTATTTCCGAGCTGCCTTTTGCCTCTGCGTCAAAACGAGGCTTCGCGCAAAACCATTCAAATGAAAATGAGTCCCCCCCTACAGGTTCATTTCCATGGAAATCAAACTCATTTTGAAAGGTTTTGCAAGAGCAATCGTTTTGAAACAGAGGCAACATGTTTTTGTGCTGTGCTATTTTTTTCATTCTATATTTTGGGGCTTTTGATATCGTCATCTTTTATTGTTCGGCTGTCGTATGAGGTATTCACGGCAGTTAATGCCACTTGAGAAACATACACAAAAATACAGCTTATGCTGAGCTGAATGTCTCTTACCTGTGAAGTATTTCACCGGTTTCAAATGAGATCACCACTATGCCTCGTTTAGACGACGCCACGATGACCTCATCATCACAACAACACATGATCATGCCAATCTCTTCCCCAGCTTCCGGCACGGTCAGCAATAAAGAGCCATCGCTGATGTCCCAGACTTTCACCACACCGTCCTCCGCGCCTATTAAAAAATGGTCACAAGTCAGGTGTCTAAATGTAAGTTTGTGTGTTCAATTCAACCACTGCACACTAAAGAATTTTGGCGCGCGCATCGCGGCCAATCAGAGCCCGCACGGATCTCTGAAGAGCTACGCCATCAAAGATTTTCAGGTCGAATCGAACGGATAGGACGAAGATTTGAGGGCAGAAGAAAGACGGCTGTTTCAAGTCTGTTTATAGAGGAATCTTGGTTTACAATAATTGCCTCATTAGCTTAAGCAATGCAATTTCTAATGGAGCTACAAAAAAAAGTAAGTTCTGACTATTGAAAGTGCACAGCATTTGAAAGCCAATTTCTTTAAATGTTTGCAGTCAATTCGTGTCTAGCGTGATGCTGTCTAAGCGGAAAGTCTGATCTTTATGAGGAACTGAAAGCTAAAAAATGACGTCAGCACGGCAAAACGAAACAACAACAGCTGTCATACTGTAACAATGTTTTAACATACCTGTAACAACGTATCTACCGTCACTTGTGGCAGCGAGTCCATGGACTGTGCTAGCCGAGTGTCCAACTAGCGTCTCTATTAACTGTCCACCTGGAGGGGTTAAGAAAGCTCTGGATGGGATTAGTGTGGGCTCTGGTGGGCTGCGAGAATCCTGGACAAGCTTGGAAAGTACCTGAAGATAGAAGAGGTGAAGGTTAGGTGGGGATTACAGCACATTTGGCGCCCACCAGTGAGAAAAGCATTCAAGATTGCCCAAGTTGCTGTAGGATGGCAGTAATTCGTCCATAACTTCATGTAAGATGCTCCCAGCGAAGTGTCTTGTTTCTTTTCCGTAGGTTACATGATTTCACGCGCTTTGCGTGGGTAACATTTTTAACACAGGTTTTGGCAAGCTTTCCCGCGCTTCCCACGGGGTACACTTTTTCCCGCGCTTTCCGCGGGTTACAATCTTTCCCGCCCTTGCCACAGGTTACCAGTTTTCGCGCGTTTGTTTATCGTTACATGTTCTTTCTTGCTGAAAGTGCTGAATTTCATTCGTTGTAAAACCATTACTAGATTAACCACGTCACCTTACAAACGAAAAGCAATAAACTACTTAATTTCAAAACACAAAGTAACATCTCTCTTAGTTCCTTGCCCCCAGGTGGGGGATAGGGCCGGAAAAAGTAACATCACTCAACCGAAACTAACTGCAGGAAACGTGATTCGAACTAATGTACACATGAGTTTAGACTAAAGTACGGACTCACTATAATATAAAACAACACTTATACTTACTGGTGATAGGCTAGATGTAATCACGTGATAGGCATTCTGAACCTTGCGCTGTCGAAAAGAAAATTCAACAGAAGAAACAATTGTAAACTAAGCCCAAATGCTACCTAAAAGACGATTTAAAAATTTATACTACAGACTAAGAAATTTCTGAACTGTGATTGGCTAAGACCAGTAGTATTTAAGCCAAATTTGAAATACTTACATGTAAAAATTACAGCCAGTCACGTGTT
>OMLO01001146.1_pt1 | contig 19760 bp, 22 predicted proteins | sample 1674811 | NCBI WGS metagenome assembly OMLO01 (sample SAMN06265003, study PRJEB25207) | coral metagenome | isolation source: Coral host | place: Mexico:La Bocana,Puerto Morelos, Mexico | collected 2008-11-13 | reverse complement strand
CGCCAGCCTGCGTCACAACCGGGAGAGACAGCCAGGTCGTACAAGTTGTGCAGTCGTTGGTCCGCTTGACTGGCCAAAGCTGTTTGAAGCCACTGGTAATAGGTCTGGTTGATGAGGGGACTGGCCGTTGAATGGCTAATGGGCCAAACAGTCGGCAACCAGGCTTTGAAACCAGGTAGCTCCTGTTCCACTTTGTCCTCCTCCATAGCCACATCTTCATCGGACTGACCATCAACATCCTCGGGCAGATCCTCGGGCGGAGTGGCCGTCTTCATGTTGGTGGCATCAGACATGGCTGGAAAACTTGACAATGCGTTTCAAGTCAATGAATGCTGTGCAATCCAAAATGGCTGAGGGACTGCCAATCATGAAACCACAAACACACCATATAATCACAATATATCAACGATGACATAAACATTACCCTTTGACTGACAGCTCTCCAACCCAGCCAACCATGAGACATAAAAACGGAATGTAATCAAAATGCAATCCACTATGTATTCTTTTCATGGATTGAACTAGCACATGCACGCACATTTGGATATCCAACATGACATAAACATGACTGTCCTTATTGAAGCAAAGGTTTGAAATGAAGACCAGGAAAGAGCTGCTTTCAAATTAGATGATGCCACCCTGCCCAATGTAATATCCTTTGATATCCTTTGATGGACAGCTCGTCAACCAAGCTGGCCATAAAACCAAACAAAACAAACAGGCAAAGCCAACCTGTTCATCTCAACCTTGTGAGGCCACTGTTGACCTCAAGGCACCATTGCACAAAGCTTCTTGATAAGTATGTGGACACCAATGACAACTTTTGAGGACATTGGTGGTAAACATGGGGGTAGATCCCAAATTATCGAAACATGAGCTATGGAAACCCAAATGTAAACATGGTGGACATAAAATGAATATATTATCAAAAAATGAATGTTGGATGCGGCAAAATACAAAAGTATGAAAAAATGATGATTTTTTGGACATAGGTGTCAATTTGTTGGACTGGATAGTTACATGTGTCACATTTATGAAAAATGTGTAACATCTGTGAAAACCATATGAAACATCTTTATACCATATCCTATGTTGTTAAGGTTGTTGTATTTGGTGATATGTAAAGTAAAACACAACAAAAAACCACGACATGCAGATCTATCAGATCAATTGAATCATGTGGTCATGATTGCCACATTTGGATGTAAAAAACATGCTGTTCCAAACTCAGTAAAAAAATCAAAAATACATGATTTATATGATTTACATGTGTGTAGCCACTGACATCAATCCATGGACAAAACCAGAGGTTGGGAGTGTGGGTTGCTGGGGTTGCTTCGGCTTTGGCGCAAGCAAAAGCCAAATCTGCCTGCGACACACCCAGCAGCACTGTTTGAAGCTCGTGATCCAAAATGCATGCAAGCCATCAGCGCTTTGTGTCTTGAAGGTGCTGTGATCAAGGGGCTTTTGCTGTCACCACATTCCTGGGCCGCCAAGAAGATCAAGATTACCCAGTGAGTTCAGGGTATGTCTGGGCGCTGTCTGCACCTGGTCTCCGGCTGCTTCTTTGCAGCTGCTCGGTACACCGAATGGAGCACCAATCGCCTCAGAAGCATCGGTGTGGGCTGTTTCGTCGCCACCTCGCAACAAAATTGCGCCACATCAAGTAGGCCAAGTGGTAATCCTGTTAAGTGTGCCCAAATTCTGGTTAAGTCTGCCCAAATTCATAATATTCCATTTATTCCATAACATCTGCAACCATGATATTCACTGACATAAGGGGACTTTTACCACCACATTTTGTGAAGATGTCCTGTCGGCTAACCATGATTTGACCTGATCAAAACATCAAACATTCCAATTGATGTTCACATGATTTGGGGGGGTTTTGTTAATGCCCCATGACAATATTATGTTGACACCATTGAATTCACTTAACACCCACTTGCAACCACAAGGAAATCAAACAGCCAATTCCATATTGGACTATATCTATGGATCCACTATTTCAACTGGTTCAATCAAATTCCACCCCATCATGATCATCACTATAGTATGTATCATATGTGGAAAAAATATATATCAACTATGTTGTGGCTGTAACTATATACTCTTTACTAAATTTACTACATCAAATACAATTCAAATATATTGCAATATTCTATATATACATGTCATGTTCAATAAAAAAACACCTCCCTCACCCTCTCTCGAAAGCTGGGTGCCCATGCAGGCACATGCATCCCATGGTGGATGCGGTTGTGCATGCTTTCACCGCAGGCCTGGCATGAGTCTTGGACTGGGATCTACCCCATATCTACAATGTGATTACAACATCGCTTGAAACAGTGATACCTAGCTATATCTCGTTTTACTGGCTTTTAACTCAGCTATTTTTAGTACCAGCAGTTAGATGCAATTAATTCCAGCTTTTACTAGTTACTTCCAATGAATGAAAGCACTTTCGGCTCACTTCTTATCTTCTTTTTTTCAAAAACAATTTTCTGAGTCCTTCTGAATTTTATTTCTTATTTCTCCTTAGAAGACTATGTGATTCCATTTGAATCTGAGTTTTTATTGGGTTGTTAACATTTGTTAACTCATTTTAATTAAATGCCATCGGAATCCATCTGAGTGATGTTGTGCCCCCAACTATCCTGAAACATGCTAAAGTTGATGTAAAGTTGATTAAATATATAAAATGAAATTAAAACCTAGGAATATAATGAAATAAATACAATTAGATATTGACTTTGTTACATGTCAAAAAAATGTTACATATATGTATATATATAAATCAAATAATGTATATAAAAAATTTCACCTGGATTCTTGGGGTGAACCTGTCTAAATATGTTACTGCTGAACTGAACCACAGCAACCAAAAACAATAACACATCGATTTGAACTCCTCGTCATTCTTCTTGATGTAGACTTTTCTGTATCCCACATTGTCAGCATGGAGGAAGCAACCAAAGTCACCCAGCCACTGTTCGGGTTGAACTTCTCATAAGTTCTCTGGGAATGCGAAGCTCTGTGCAAATGCCTGAAGGTGCTGGATTGCGTGAAGTGTCCCAGCCAGGCTCGGGAAATACAGCACCATATCGACACAATTGATCTACCTGTGTCTCAAGGGTCACCGGGTGTGAATCACCCCAATCAAGGACCCCACAGGCCACATGCATCTGCCACATTGCAAGTGCAGAATCAAGGGCATCTTCGTTTGAGGAAGATGGCTCGCCAACTGCGGCCACATGATCCACATGGGTTGGTCATGTTGGTCTGTTCCAACCCAATCAATGGGATTTTTGAGATTTTTGGATGTCCTATGAGATCCTATGAGTCTTATTTATCTTATCTATTACTTTTGGGACATGTATTTGACATTGCAGCAAACCCCACCATAATGCCATATCTGAAATATATTCCTTCTCAAAAAGCCCCCTCCCACACTGCTTCCACTGGGTTGGCTGACAAAATATGCTTGGAGGTCCGAGGATGGTTGGCCTCACTGAGGGCTGATGGGAAATCTAATGCAAATGTTTTGGAAATATAAACAGTGAAGTCAAAGATCCAAAAAAGGTGATACTAGGCTTATGGCCAAATCTGCTTAGGGACATTGTCCCTAAGCGGATTTTGCAATGGGAGAGCGAAACATAGGCTCCATATCCTGCTGCCGCATAGTGCAATCTGCTTAGGGACAATGTCCCTAAGCGGATTTGGCCATAAGCCTAGTATCACAAAAAAAAACTTCAGTTGAGCCATGCCACATCATGCCACAAAAAACATAGAACAACATCTGCATAACCACTCTGAAAAAATGGGTGGGAATTCTTGACACTGCAACGGAATTGCAATAGAATTATCATGGATTTTTTTGGTGATACTAGGCTTATGGCCAAATCCGCTTAGGGACATTGTCCCTAAGCAGATTTCACTATACGGCAGCAGGATATGGCCCCCATGTTTCGCTCTCCCATTGCCAAATCCGCTTAGGGACAATGTCCCTAAGCAGATTTTGGCATAATCCTAGTAACAAAAAGAAATCCAGTATGTGAATTACCATAAAATATCATTAGAATATCGATACATATCCATACAAGTATGCTCTTGGCTTTTCAACTGTCAAAAGGTTGGTGGTAATTCTTGACACAGCTGTGAAGTGCATCACAACATATGGCAGCATTGCTTTTTCATAAGCCAACAGAGCTCTGAAAGATTCCCCCAAGGCCTTCTTTTCGTCAGTAGACCAGCTGAATCTGGCTGAGGACTGGCCGAGGAATAGCCATTCCACATCATTCCATTTCCACACCTTCAGTATATGTGCAACCGATCAAATGGAATATTGCAGCGAAAACGAGTCCTCAATGCATAAATTTCATGCACCATGGACTCCTCAATTCGTGACATGAACTGGCCAGTGACTACTGTCTGGACTGCCTTTTCGGCAGTTTCAACCGGACTGCTCAGTGGAAGGCCGCATTGATTCTGACTGGCAGGCTCATTGGATCTCCCCGGTGAAGGACAGCATGGTTCCGGACTGTCCAATGCCCCAGCATTGGCAGGCTCAACGGAACTGCCCAGTGAAGGACAGCATGGTTCTGGACTGCCCAATGCCCCAGCATTGGCAGGTTTTTCCAGACTGACCAATGCCTCATTTTCAACAGGACTGCTTAGTGAAGAACTGCCTGGTGCAAACTGACGAGAATGCTTGGACCGACCTGCGACTGCTCCCTTTTTCACTCTCTTCCACAAACGCCTGGCAAATACCCCAACCAGTGAAGGACTCCTTGCTGCAGCATGATAATGAATTTCATTCAAAGGGAAGAACTCACAAGAGAGTCTAGCCCTGGCCCTATCACTGATACTGGCCTGAGCATGAATTTCATTCAAAGGGAAGAACTTACGAGAGAGTCTAGCCCTGGCCCTATCACTGAGACTGGCCTGAGCAAGTGGACTAGCCTCTTTCTCATCCAGGATCACATTGTTTCCTCTATCATGGACGATGGGCTGTGGAGCGGCAGACTGGCCTGTAGGAGCAGCAGACTGGCCTGTAGGAGCAGCAGACTGGCCTGTAGACTGGCCACTAGACTTGTTCCTATGTTTGTAGTTCCTTCTGTAAATCTTCAGCAAAGCAGCCCGACGGCTAGAACTCCCAACGGGCGGCAGCTCCAATGTGCCATCAAACTTTGACTTGCGAGGCATGGCAACCCTGCAGACTGACCAATACAAAACTTCATTGGATCATCTAACTGATAATCACTGTTTGTTTCAATTTTGATTCATCCTGATGATGATGATAATTTGCATATATGTTGTCCTATATTGTCTATATTTATCCTATTTTGTCCATATTTTGTCCTGCTTTGCATAAATGAGGAATTGTAATATAATTGTATATGATAGCGCAGTGCACCCCCGATTGGCTCATATTGAGCTCATTTGAGGCCAAAAAAAATGCCAAAAATGATCAAAAATTATTGATCCAATGAATTGCGGAAAACATCAACAAAAAAGGCCAAAATCAATTAAATCTATCACAATTACTCAGCATTGACCCAGCCTGCTCTCAACACCCCTTCCACTGGGATAGCGGCATTCAGATTCTGGTCCACCACAAGTTCATTACCTCACTGGCGGCGATCCGGTGGCTGATTGGATGCCGATGGGAAATGATGAGAAATTATTGGGAAATTCCATCTCATATGATGCCACAATATTGCCACAATGACCAAATCAGGACCAAACATGTCTTAAAACTCTCTCTTTATATGTCTTTATATTATCTTTATTTTGTCCTTGTGGTATTCCAATGTGGTGCACATTCCAATATGGATGAGGTATGGGCTTTGCAATGGCTTTATATGGCTTTTCATCCAGAATATAAAGGGTGTCACTTTTTGGGACCAGGGTGTCAATTTTTGGGACAAGGGTGTCAATTTTTGGGACAAGGGTGTCAATTTTTGGGACATGAATGTGAATCCACAGGTATTTCCCCAAATCTTTTAATATCAGTATGGCTCCAAATGATCATTGCCTGTTTTGTGTCAACATGTTTGCTTCGCACACCTTTTATTCCTCAGTCGGCACTGCATCTGCACTGTCTGGACTGGCCGGTAAAAATTCTTCCCAATGAGATGTGGACTGACCAGTTAGCGCTTTCCTCTCAACATGTTTGCTTCGCACACCTTTTATTCCTCAGTCGGCACTGCATCTGCACTGTCTGGACTGGCTGGTAAAAGTTCTTCCCAATGAGATGTGGACTGACCGGTTAGCGCTTTCCTCAGAACAAGGAATATGGTATGAACATGGTGATGCATCTCACAAATATTGAGCAAAAGTCGAAAAAAATTGTGCAACGGTTCTGCTATATGCTGGCCAATCATATGCCAATCATGCTATGATTATGCTATATTATGCTTGCAAGGGAAGCAAAATCTGATTTAACACATATTTATATACATTCCAATGTTACATGTCTGAAACAAATTTGATATGTTGGCACATCTGGACCCTTCAAAAAATAACACTAAAATAACAGCTGGACAGTTGCAATAGCATTGCATTAACAAGTTTCATGCTTGTAGTCACCAATGCCACTGATGCAGCTAAATCAGCAGTGCAAGGCCATCCCAGTTTCTGCAGCAGATCTGCTTTGATGAGTTCCTCAGCTGCTTGCCGCATGGTGATTGCCCTACTGGCCGAACCCTTTCTTCTCGGGGGTTTAGTAGGCTCCATGCACAGTGCTTTTGCAACCTGGCAGATATATTGAACAGCCACTGACTGGCCATTCACATCCTCCACCACAGGAACCTGGAGATCTGGACTGGCCGTTCTCTGGTGCCAAGCCATGCACAAGTCCACCACAAACTGCAGATTGGACTTGTAGTGCCGGAAGACTGTTTCAGCCTCACACAGTGCAATCAAAAGGCTTTGCCACCCCACCTTTTCTTGTACTGGCCAGCCATTGCTTGTGGCTTTTGTCTTGGACTGACCAGGCATGTCAATTGTGCTTGCCCAGTCATTCAGGTGCTTGGCTGTGTGGACACCAAAGTGCGCCAAGACCTTGGTTGATGGATTCAATGTCACATATCTGCATGGCAGATCTTGAAACACCTGGATGTTTCTCCCCTCCAATATCTATCCAATATCTTATCATTATCTGGATATTATTGTATCAATATTTGCAATGGTATTCAATAAACATTATATAAACATGATATATGTTTTTCATGTTTTTTCTTCCAAACATTTCCAGACTTCAACAACCCAGGCACAACTTGAGTGGCATTCTTAACATAGTTGAATGAAGCATCACCTAAAACCAGCCAGTCTTGTGGCACACCCAGAACTTCAAGTAACTGGATGAGATGCAGGCCAAAGTTGAGAGCATTGTAATTTGTATGAAATGCTGATGTTCGCTTGCCATTCCTGGTGGACTGGCCAAGAATCAACTTTTGATCCACTGCTGAAATCACAGCAAGAAGAACCTTGCCAAGGGCTGCCAGATTGCTGCAAAACCAAACATGATATCTAAATGATATCCCGGCTACGATTTCATTATGCTTGCATTATAATTTCAATAAATTCCTATATTGTTTTGAATCCATTCATCATGAACCAAAATATATCCAAAATATATCAGAATATGATCAGAATATGCCAGTTGAAAACCAAGCCCTGCAAGGTATTGCTGTGCTGGGCCTCATCATCCTTTTTTGAGCATCTTGGCTGCCCAGATGACTGGCCTTGCTTCACATGACCAAGAAAGGCAACAATTGCCTGAATGACCTCAAAGCACTTGTGTGGGGCATTGCAAAAATATCATGCAAAACATATGTTGAATATATCCTGTGTGATGAAGATGAAGTGAGAACAACATAGAAAAGATATAGAAAAGCATAGCACCATGATGAATACAATGTCCAAGCACATGCTGCTCGGTATCTGCAAGGCTCCTCAAACCTTGTGGTGTGCCTGCTAAACGCAACCAATGCATTCCGCTGGTCCTGGGCTTCTCCAGTGAAGATCATGTGAAGATCATATAAGTGCACCATCTAACCTATATCGTCCTATATCTAACCTGATACATGGTTACGGTATCGGTATGATGATCCTTAAGGTCTTTCCAATCCATGCTCATGCCATGCCCCGCAAAATTCACACCCTCAGACATAGCCAGCACTGTGTTTGATATGTGTTTGATTCATGAACACACAGGAAATACACAGGATATACTCAGGAACACCATTGCTATACCATTGCTATGGCAAGGGTCACCCTGGCTCGACCTTGGTTATGCACCAAATTGGTTCCAGCCAGTCTTGCTACTACCTCCATGCATGGACTGACCTTGGAAAGGAATGATGTGAATGGTGGATGGATTTCCACAAGCAAATCATACAATAATCATATATTAATCACACATTTTGGTAAATCCTGCTACATGCTGACATCTGCTAATATCTGCTACATATGATATATTGCAAACATTTGTAAACCATCATCAAACCCAAAAGAACCCAACCTATATCAACCAATGAGGTACAAAATAGGTACAAATATGGTACAAATGATGTACAAATTATATCAAATTATCAACAATATCTGATAAATAATGTCCAGGCATATCCAGGCAACATTGCTCAAAAGCAGTGCCCAGCTTGCCGTTGAGAACTGTCCAAGCAGGCCTGGCATAGCCATCACCCACTGAATAGCATCTGAAAACTCAGTAGACCTTCCCCGGAGAAGTATCAGGAGCCTGACCATTGTGATCAAAACATTGGATGCTCCAGTGAACTGTCCGGTGGATTCCTGGCTGGACTGGCCGGCTGGCTTCTTCATGCACTTGTTGCTGGACTTCATTGACAACTCCATCTGCTTCCGTTTGCGTGGAACCAATTCTATATCATTCAAACGGCAAGCATTTTCAGCATCCACCAAGCTCTTGAAACGCTTACTGCCAAAGCCAGAAAGTTTCACCTTGGTACTTGACTAACCCTGAAGGGCTGGATAGATTGTGAGCCCACACCATATCAAAAAGGTCAAACAAATCGTCCCTTTCATAAAAAATGTTATGTGTTGCAATATCAAATGCATTCAAATTCTTCTTTCTAATAAGCTGCCCGAATGGTGCCTTCCGCTGTGTAATGGAAGCCTTCATATGGAAGTGCAGCAGGCGTTTCCTACTCATCATGATCCCATCAACGATGGAAACAATATGGAAACAATGTCAAGCTGCATGAAACTATCATGAACATGTCTTCACTGTAATTCATTGTCTGGTAGACATTTGCTGAAAACAACATGGCACTGTGACATCATCACAACAACATATCATTTGCCTTTGCTTGTCGCACTGTCCGAGCGGACTGGCCGATTGCGAGGAACTCCTGGGGATCCATTGCGGTTAACAGAAGGTACTCCCGAACCTCAGTCTCATGACTGTATCATGATTGTAGACACTGCAAGGCTAGGCAAGGCTAATGGTGTATGGAGATCATATGTAAATATCATGATGACATCATGTAGACCATATGTAGGTATCTGTAGATCATACAAATTTAAATTAAGTATATACAAATACCCAACATGAAGCATCCAACCAGTAGCTAAATAAAGAACCCAAGGAAGTTATGAAAAGTATAAACGTTATGATAATAATAAATTAATACTAATATAATAATATGAAAATATATGAATTATGAAAATCATATATGTTTGGGGCATACAACATGCATACCACTAACCAAAAAACAAAAAGCATGCAAGAATTCATTCATGTGGCTGCATCTGCAAAATGCTCATTGGAGGAGAGCCCAATGTACTGGTTGTCCATGTCAGAAAACTGGTATCTCCCATTAAGCTTCCGGTGAATGACTCTCTTGAAGTCAGATACTTCAAAGTCAGATAGATTCAATGCAAGATTTTTCTTGGGAGCCATCTGCAAAACTGACCGGCCGAGCAAAAGAACAGGGTGTGCTGAGCAAAAGGACTGCCCAAGCACCAAGCAAGGTTTGAGTGTTGCACAGTGCCAAAACACTAAAATTGTTTTCAGCTCATTGAAGTAATATTGGATTAATATGGAAATATGGAGGAGGTGTGGGCTTTGCAATGGCTTTACAGGGCTGTTCATCCAGATTTCATCCAGAATATAAAGGGTGTCACTTTTTGGGACAAGGGTGTCAATTTTTGGGACAAGGGTGTCAATTTTTTGGACAAGGGTGTCACTTTTTGGGACAAGGGTGTCAATTTTTGGGACAAGGGTGTCAATTTTTTGGACAAGGGTGTCAATTTTTGGGACAATGGTGTCAATTTTTGGGACAAGGGTGTCAATTTTTTGGACAAGGGTGTCAATTTTTTGGACAAGGGTGTCATTTTTTGGGACAAGGGTGTCAATTTTTGGGACATGGGTGGTGTCAATTTGGTAAACATGTGTATCAAATTCTGGATATGTGTTGGCAAATGAGTGTGAAATGCAGCCCTCTAAAATGTTTGAACAGCCCTTGGCCGACATCCTGCCACCAGCGTACTGCACAATGAATTGGTCATGATTTGGTCACGCATCAATATTTTACCAATAATCAATGTTCAATATACAGTATTAGTATTCTGCAAATTGCCACAGCATTGTGTGTATCTGTGGTTTCTGCTCCATCACAAATTCTGAAACATTCACATGTCCTTCAATAAAACATGATTTGCTACACGCCTTGCCTGCTGCTGGCTTTCGGACTGGCCCTGGCAAATCTGTGAGAATTTGAGCGTCACATCTCTCTGGTATAAACTGAAATGATGGAGAAGGATCTGAAACTCATGATCATGTTTGACACAGAACCGATCAAAAACACTTGGCCATGCAATGATCATACACCTTGGGCCACACCTGCAACTTCTTGATGGGCTGCACATTGGGAGACGCCGATGACTGGCTGGTGGGCTGCGAAGGAGCCTTAGCCTGCAAAAGCAATGTAATTTGTGGATATAAAAATGATAATCCTTTATATATCCATTATGTTCATATAGCACTATGGACTGGACAAAAAATCACATACTTTTTGGACAAGGGTGTCAATTTTTTGGACAAGGGTGGCAATTTGTTGGACAATGGTGTCAATTTTTAGGACATTGGATTCCATGTGGCAGACTGCCCGGGCTGTGCTAAACTCTTTCAAAAATACATCTGTGTGGATACTCAGCATGGTGGATTTCGATTGGATTGCCATGCCTCACCAGCTGGTGCTTTAGGCTCTTGAGAGCTCATCAACTTGCGAAAGCGTTGGAACATCCTGTTTTGATTTGGCCTGCGGGGTTCTCAGTTGTTTTTGAGCCAGCTTCTCAGATCCAAGCAAAGCGCAAGAACAAGACTGACACCATTCGTGCATCATTGCTTCACAAAAATGGCACGAAACCAAGATATGTATATATATTCTCAAAATGTGTTTTATCGTTGTTACTGTAGAAATACTGTAGATTTAGAGTAATGTAGCTTTCAACTAATATATGCTGGCTGCATCTGGCTGCCCCGTTGCATGCTGCTGCTGTCCATCTTCTTTACTGGCCCACAAAATAATTGCAAAATAGATTTTCAGGAGCTGAATACCTGACTGGATCCTGACTGGCCCCGCAAAATAGATATTCAGGAGTTGAATATCTGCCTGGACCCCGACTGGCCGGCAAAATGAGGAACATGATGGATATCAAAATGATATCAAACAAAGCAGCGTTGCTATCAAAATGCTATTGTTGGTTGGATTATGTTGGATATGCAAAAATCATTCACATGTTTGTGCAATCATAATTCTATGAAATCCAACACCACATTAATACATCAAGAGTTATCTAATGTGCAGCTTCCATCTCTTCCTGACTTTGCCATAAACTGGCCCACAAAATAGTTGCAAAATAGATATTCAGGAGCTGAATACCTGACTGGATCCTGACTGGCCATTGGCTGGCCCTCAAAATAGATATTCAGGAGTTGAATATCTGCCTGGATCCTGACTGGCCGGCAAAATGAGGAACATGATGGATATCAAAATGATATTAAAGAAAACAGCTTTGCTATCAAAATGCTATTTTTTGTTGGGTTTGCAAAAATCATTCACATGTTTGTGCAATCATGACTGTATGATATCCAATACAACTTTAATACTTCAAGATTCATCTAATGTGGAGCTTCCATCTCTTCCTGACTTTGCCATAAACTGGCCTAGTCTCTTCATGATAAACCGCATCTTTGTAATCTCTGCAGATCTGGCAAGCACTGTCAAGGCCCGGCCATGACTGGCCTACCTTTTCAGCCACTGATGAGGTGTAGATGCCAAACTGGTTCTGCCCAGCTGCCGCACCCAACTTATCCACATCAGCACAGCATTAGAGCACGACTTCTTTGAATAATTGGATCCCTGACAAGCAAAAACCATACACTACACAACAGATTTTTTACAGATTTTGATATATCTTTACATACTACAAAAATAATAATTCTCATGTAGCTATTTTGTAGCTTTCAAGTAATATATGCTGGCTGCCCCTTTCCATGCTGTTGCTGCTGCACCATTGCTTTGAAAAATTGATTGTGGATCGCTTGAGTATCCTTGTGATGGATACTGACCATACACTTGGGCATCCTTGTGGTGGATACTGACCATAGAGATGTGTATCCTTGTGGTGGATACTGACCATAGGCTTGGGCATCCTTGTGGTTGATACTGACCATAGAGATGTGTATCCTTGTGGTGGATACTGACCAGGGACCGACCAAAAATGGCCAGACTGATCATAGACTGATCAGGGAACACATGGGGAACAAGCTCAACAAGTAGACGCCAAAATTAAAACCAAATTGTGATCTATGGGTTTCTTCATTGGGTGTGTGAGAATGTGCAAGAATATTCATGCTATGTTTATGCTCTTGCAATGATGGTATATAGAATATATATAATATGTAATGATATCACACTGAATATGATTACATATTTTTTGATAGTTTTTTGAATGTTACAAGTTTCCAAATAGTTTCCAACATACCTCAAAATATCCTCAAAATACCTTGGAAATTTTCTAAAATCTTTGTAAAATCTTCTACCTGGAGCTTTGTTCCATTTTGTTCTTCTGTGTTCCCCTTCTGCCTACTGCCCGGTATGTTCAACTCACATCTGGGATCTCTGGATCCTCAGCCTGGGATATCTGTGCGATGTCTGTGGGAAGGGGCTGTTTGATGTTTCAGCAAGCCTCTGACTTTACATGCACATGTCCAAGCCCCAAAGCTCTTCTGCATACAAGATCACCATCAATTTGATATCAATTTGTCACAACAATCGCACAACCAAAGCTTCCAAAGAAACAAATTGTAATGACAAGTTTTCATATCTTCAAAATCATGATTTAAAAATATGGCCCTGCCTCTGCCGTGCCGGCCCCTTCACCTTCAACAGCTGCCTTCTCTTGCTCTTCATCCTCCAAGGCCTCAGGGTCTTGATTGCTCTCCAGCGTGTAGGACTTGTGCAAGTAGACGCAGATCCCATCTGGCCGCATCTCAATGGCACCTTCTGGACTGTCCAATTGGTGAAGCTTGACCACCTGCAAAAGCAAGCGATGTATTGATAATGTGTTGGTTGGCTGTCTGTGATCACCAAACTATCTAGGAAATGACTTCACATCCGGAACCCCCAGCACAAACAAAATACAAACCACATGGAATTCCAGAAACAAACATTGAATCACACAGGAATTCATCAGGACCCCATCATATTCTGATCACTGCAACAAGCTGGCAAACACTGCTTGCAGTCAAAACACAAATGCAACATCCAGGTAGGAACCCGAATGCTCACGCATTGCCTGCAAGACTGCGGGAGTGATCTTGTCACCGACCGGGGCTTTCCAAGCCTGAGTACATGGACGCTTACTGACCGTTTTGGAACAGACAGCACCCTTACCCAAAATGTGGGTAAGGTTATGGTTCTTAAACAGCTCTGCCACAGAGAGCAGCCTGCTGCGCGTCTCCTTTTCCTGCAGGAAGACCTTCGTCCTCCCAACAGGGTTCCAGGGCAACATGTCGGGTCCAGGACTGGCTGAATCAAAAAGCTCTGCAGACTCACATGCCCAGACAAAGGTCATTGCTGGGATTCTGCGCTTGGATGTGGTGGACTGTCCATGGATATGTCCATCCACAAGGACAAAGTGGAAGCTGTTGTCCTCGCCAAGGTCCACTGAGTCTTCAATGCTGCAGCCATCGAACTTGCCATCTGACTGGCCATCTGACTGGCCATCTGATGGGGCAGCTTTGTGAGCTTCCTGCTTGATCTTCTTCGCCTCAGGCTCGTCCTCTGACTGAGAAGATGACCGTTTGGATGACTGGCGAGCGTCAGCAATTGCCAACTGGACCTCAGCAACTGAACTGGAGGCAAGAGACTGGCCAGCTTCAGGCTTTTGTGGACTGCCCTCTGCAATTGCCAATGCAAGGTCCTCAGAAGGTGGCTTGGGTAGCTTGCCGACTGGCCGAAGGGACACCAGGGCAGCAACCTTTCGCTCAAAGGCCTTCAAATCCTCACTGGCCTTCAGAACGACCTGGGGCAGGGCCTGCGCTGTCCCGGGCACAATGACCACTTCAGCCATGTGGATGTAGTTGCTGGGACGGTCCACCTTGGTTGTCCAATGGACAAAGGCTGACAGGCCATCGAGCAAACTGGCCAGCTTGTGGGTGACCTTCCCATCACTCTTTGCAAGGCTCAAGCAGAACATGGACTTGCCACTTTTCTTGATGTCAGCCTCCAAGCCCCAGTCAAACGGGCACACCAATATGGTGTCCTGAGAGGTATGTTGAATTGACGCAAATCCCTAACATATCTAACATTGGATTAGCACTGGTACGACAACAGGACAGCATTGAATTCACCACACTGAATAGCTCTGCCATGCTCACCAAAAAAAAAGACTCTACATCTAAATGCCAAAGCACACCCTTCTTGAGATCCTGCGTTGGGAACAACGCACTGGCCACAGGGTTGACGACTGACCGCAACAAGCAAACCTGTCGCATCAAGTAGTGCAGGCTGAGTTTTGTTGGTCAATGTATCATGCATATGATATATACATTTAAATCACATCTTGGAAAGTGTCCAAATTGTTCAAACCCTTAGGGTCATGAGTGAACTTTGGGGATCCACATGAGCAGTTGAAACACAACCTGAATGTTATGTTCCATAAAACCCTGATTGCTGGGCAGGGATCCTTCTGAAATGCTGTAACAATGCTGTAACATCTTTTAATTGCTTGTTATACCTTGTTATAATCCCCAAACTGGTTGGTGTTTAAGATGTTTTTTACCCCTTATGGCATCATACGGAATCTTGTAAAGACTCTAAGTGGGTCAGACCCCTTACTGATCCTGAATGCAAAAAATGCTGGTTGCACTGCTTTCATTAAATCCACGTTGCTCCCGGCCTTGTTTTTCAGGCACTGGTCAACCAGGCTGACAAGGACTGGCAGGTTCTCCGTTCTGTATTTTGCCAATGGGTCTGCACTGTCCGCTGCCTTCAAAACATTGGGTCCAACAGGTGACCCGAAGTTGCACCACCCCTGGAGTGGGCCAAAACTGACCGCCTTGTCCAAAGCCAGGGGCTCAAAGCCCTGCATCTGAGACCCTCGGGTGTAGTGGCTTTCGGTGTTGGGCAACATCTCTGGCACGACGTCCGGACTGGCCGGAACAAACTTCAGCTTCTCAACCTCCAGCTCAATCGCACCTTGGTGCACAATTTCCAAGGCAAAACAAAAATGCAAATTGGACTGTATTCGGACTGTGTGACGAACTGATGGTGGTAGGTTGTACCTTTCTGGTGTTGCATTTCTGTCGTTGAAAATCCTGCAATATCAATACCACTGAATGTGAAATTGTATGGTAGAAACCTAGGGCCTTCTCCTATGTGAAGCCATCTTGAAAAATCAATGAAATAAAAGAACTTAACATATAGCAAAATATGACACAAGATGTTATAAGGAAGGCACTCAATGAGTTGTCGGTCTCGGAATTGACTGATCGGAGTACCCGCCTTGTTGGTGGAGCTGAAGTCTCCTGCCACCTGCTGGCAATACTGGCCTGGAGGAATTTCTTCTTGGCAGGTGACTCGTGGGAGTGCAGCCCCTGCCACTTCATACTGTCCGAATTGCTGACGATGGCTTCCACACATGCCATCGCCAAGAATGGACCGGCCTCCAGCTCCTGGAGACACTCTCCAGGCTGGAGTGGGAAGAGGTGGAGCTCTGCCAAGATGTGGGGCCAGAAGCCCTTGGCAAGGAGCTTGGGCCAGAGCAAATGGCCGTTGGTCCCCCGAGGACAGTCAGAGGGACTGGCCTTTGAACTGACCGGGTGCATGAGCTGGGCCTGGAAAGCCGGGGCTTCTGACACACGGCCTGTCATCAAAGACTGGCCGGCCTTGGGCTGTGTGAACATCTTGGCGATGATATAGAGGGTGAGTACCGCAGGTGCTCCTTCCTCTGCATCGGCCAAGGGAATCTGGACTGGCCGAAGGTCCAGGCTGCACTCTGACACCTTTTGCAGCAGTGCCAGTGACAAGCTGACACTGTGCCCGGCTGGCAGCAGGATGAGCAAGACCTGGTCAGAAGGGCTGCCTGTAGCAAATGACTCCAGGGCTGCTGCGGCCATATTCGGGAGACTGTCCATGGCATCCGCTGAAGAATGCAAGTCCAAGATCTGCAAAGTGGAGAAGGTCCGGAGACTGGCCTCATGATCAGTCCAAAGGGAAAAGAATCAAAAATTAGAGGAAAATTGATGTGGTGGATGAAGGTGATGCCACCCAAAAAATTCACAAAAACATATCAAAACCATAAAAAAAATATGATGCAGATTGAGTGGCCATAAAGTCACGAGGCAACTGCCCGTTTCGCAGGCCAGCCTCATAGGACATGGCCTTGGCCGACGTTGCACAGACCTGAGCTTCCCGGGCCTGCTTCCCGGCCATGAGAGCAGCCTTGGCTTTTTCAAGCTCAAGGCAGCATGGGCCCACCAGCTCGCTGTGCCAAAGCCTGGCGGCCGCCACAAAGACTGCCCGTTCCTGACTGGCCAACACCTCCACGGCCGCATCTGCATTAGCCAAGGCTTCCTTCTCTTGGATTGCTCGCTGATGCTCCTCGAACGCAGCTTGTCGAGCCATGGCAGCTGCCTTGGCCACTTCTGCCGCTTGCTCAGCTGCCCGAGCCTTTACCAGTGGAGGCCATTGGTTGACGGGACTGGCCTGGCCCACCTGCTTGTCCAACTGTCCACCAATGAAAGCCATCATCAGCACCTCCTTGTCTTCTGCACGAACTGATGCTTTCTCCACCTGCGTGGCAAACTTCACTGCCAAGGAGTACAGGTGGAGTGTGACAGCATCCTTGATGTCAGAAATGGACTGGCGGACCTTTCTGGCCTCCACAACGAAATTCGGCATCCAAAGCTCATCTTCTGAAACAAACACACTTGTGTAAAGAATATGCGCTATTGCATTGCTTCGGATTGACTGGGTACATGGGATGATATATGATGATATACCACAGCCTAAATAATGCCTAATGCCTAAATATATCCTAAATATGTGGAGTAAGATTGATATAAGTTCACTATCTCCAAGAGGTTAGCCATGGTTAGCCATTGTCTAGATATGATTAGATATGATAGTTATAACATATTTCAAAATCATATCAAACCACCGAATGTAATTCAACCTATTCTTCATAATTTCTTCATCTTGATGAATGGAATTGGTTGTTTGAAATTATTTGCAGATTCAATACATTCTGGACTTGACCCTGCTTTGTATATGCTATGTATATGCTTGGTAGATACCGAAACCAATTAGCAAACATGATTTGGCAAACCCCAGCCTTTTTTTGCAGGAGCAATTCCGCCAGAATGCGCTCCACAAAAGCACGCTGACTGACCGGGGTCATGGCAGGTCCATCTGGGCCACTCCTTCTTTGCCTCTGTGTGGTCAACAGGAGATACCTTGGGTCCCTCCAAAAGGACAGTGGTATCACATCTTGGCTGGAGTTGTAACTGTCCTGCCATCGCTTGATTGCCTGCAAACATTGAAGTGCTTGCAGATGAAATCTGACGAAAATTGCAATCATGTAAGACAAACACCTCCAACTACACATCATTTAAATTTCATAAAATGGTGCAAACTTACACATCATGAGCATTCTTTCAATTATGCCTCATGAAGACCTTGCCTCCAGACTGGCCGGGTCAACCCGCTTTGCAACAGCCTCCAGCCGTTTCCAGTCCAGTGCTGTATTCACCAAACTGGGCAATTCTTGCTGGATCTTGCCACGGAGAACCTGCAACAAATATTTATTCATCATTGGAAAAATATTGTTGCCAAAACACAACCATTTATTATCTTTTATTGCCCAGAAACAGATTGAATATTGCTCTCATTGTGATGTCCTGAATTGGTGAATGTGCTTTGACTTGCAGCTTCCCAATTTTTATTGGGAATATGTCACAATATTGTGATTATGAAGAGATCGAAGGTCTAAAATGAAAAACATATCTTTGTCATTCATGGATGCGCCCTCCAAAAATGCCTGCACGTCCATGTTCTGCAAAGGACTGTCCGGACTCCCCATTGCCGAAAGCAACTCCACATAGCTGAACTTCTGCGAGGCATGCTCCTTGACCAAGGTGTCGCAGAGGCCAGCAATGGCAGCTGACTGGCCGTTTTGGTGTTCCTGGGCTGTCTTGAGATATGGGTGAGATATTGGTGGCACTATGTGATAGTGGTGGTTGTGGTGGTGGTAATGTGGTAGTAAAGTTAATTTGAGTGCATTGGGATGAAAAACCAAGAAAAAACTGTTTCCAAACCATATATCAACATATGGATGCCCAAACGGTCGCATTTTTCGGACACCCTGATTGCCAAGAGTCTTTTTCTTGGACTGTCATATCCTCGGCCATCTTCAAAAGCCATCCAGGCACTGCCCTGTCATTGCAAAAGCCTGCGCAAAAACACTCACCACCGACCATGTGAAATCCGCACTAACTTGTGATTTTTTCTGTTTCAAATGAATCATTTCTATCCATTTCAACATTATTTCACCAATGTTCCACAGAACTTTGGTGATGCTCTTGTGGCCTGTCTTAACTTCAAAATTTTAACTATAACATCTGTTGCCAACAGTGTTCTGCAACCTTGTGCCAAAAATAAATTCAAACTAAGAGGCAGTAGAGGAAAAGGGCGTGGAGGGCACAGACACGGTGGTGGCCCTTCAGATACTTGAAGCGGAACAGCTCATCAGTGCCCCCTTCTGTGTAGATCAGGACCGGACTGTCCACGCCCACCCAACGTTTGTCCTGCACAGCAAAACAAAGATTATGATATTAAAGGGTTTGGGAAATACTTGTGGATGACACCCTTGTCCCGAAAATTGACACCCTTGTCCCAAAAATTGACACCCTTGTCCCGAAAATTGACACCCTTGTCCCAAAAATTGACACCCTTGTCCCAAAAATTGACACCCTTGTCCCGAAAATTGACACCCTTGTCCCAAAAATTAACACCCTTGTCCCGAAAATTGACACCTATGTCAACACCACAAAGCATCCACCAAACAATATATAGATCTATGTCCTGGACATACATTTCCACCTTGTGGTGGAGACTGGCCATTGACACAGATCGCCAGCCTGCGTCACAACCGGGAGAGACAGCCAGGTCGTACAAGTTGTGCAGTCGTTGGTCCGCTTGACTGGCCAA
>OMLO01001145.1_pt1 | contig 19765 bp, 4 predicted proteins | sample 1674811 | NCBI WGS metagenome assembly OMLO01 (sample SAMN06265003, study PRJEB25207) | coral metagenome | isolation source: Coral host | place: Mexico:La Bocana,Puerto Morelos, Mexico | collected 2008-11-13 | reverse complement strand
TGAACCTCGCGAGTCTGATGTACAGGACGAACCTGAACGAGAAATCCATGTGGTAAGTCCTAAAAGGGCGTTCCTTAGATCCGCTTTAAGGAAAAATGTCCCAGAAAACCACAGTGAAAATGACGTTCACGAGGAATATGAGGAAACTAATTCACAAACAGAATGCGCACAAGATATCCAAATGGACAGCCCTAAAAAGTCAAACCTAAGATCTGCTGCAAAGCCAAGTCTTCCAGAAAATTGTAGTAAAAACGGAGATTGTGTTCAATCTTGTGAATCTAATATGCAGAAACAGTCCGAACAAGACGTCGAGATGGAAAGCCCTAAAAGTACAAACCTTAGTTATACTTCAAAGGAGAAGCTTTCTGAACGCCCTAGCCAGAATGATAATCCCGTTGAATCTCGTAAAGAAGAACCGGCTGAACAAGACATCCATATGGAAAGTCCTAAAGGGAACAGCGGTAGACCTGATACCAAGGAAACTCTGCAAGGATACTTCGGTGAACAGAAGGATTGCCTTGAAACTCGCATACCTAATGTGCAGGAACAACCCAAGCAAGACATCCAAATGGAAAGTCCTAAAAGGGCGTGCCTGAGATCCTCTACGAAAGGAAACCTTTCTGAACGCGACATTGGCAAATCTGATTCCAAGACCCCTGAATCGCCACCACATCTGGATAAAAAGAGACGAACTAGGGCTTCACCAAAAACAACAGAGCAACACAGCAGTGCAAGAATAACGACATCAAGTGAAATATCTCTGGGTAATCAGCAAGGAACTATTGAAGCCGTCCAGACGGACAGCGTGGCTAGACTGACACGATCTCGCGTGAATTCAGCTCCAGCGTCCACTGCGAAGCTTTGTGATGCCTCAGACATTACAGACAAGACTAAAAGCGGGGTTCGTTTATCAGTTACTCACGAATCAGTAGAGCAGGAGCACATGGAAAGCAGAGTGGAATCACAAGATCGCCCCATTAACTGTGCGAAGTGTGAGATGCAGAAAAACAACATTTCCTCGTCCAAAGCAAGTGCACTAGAAGCTACTAAATCGACGAAAAAACACGTGACAAACCAAAGCTCAGACGTTGTCGCTGAAGTGGAAATCAAGTTGCCGGACTGCAGACAGTTGTGCGTGATCCGCAACAGACCTGTACTGGAGACCGAATCAGACGAATCTGAGACGGAGAGCATTCAGTTATCGAGTGAAAAAACTTTATCAAAGGATTCTTCCTCTGAGAACGCTTCTTCGGATGGAAAAGATGATGACATCTCGAGCACACCCACACTGGAATACTGCCCTTCACCGGCGAGCTCGGAGAAGTCTGGTTATTCCGACGAAACCCGTTTGTCCACAAGGTATAGCTTGAGAAAGAGAGACGATCCTGACGACCACGATCCTTGTCCCGGGAAAAGAACCAGATCACAATGCAAAATTCCCGACTTGGATTCAAAGGCAGACAATCTTCGTGATAGTCGACGGAGGAAAACTATCTCATCGCCCTTTACTAGTGTCAAAGCGAAACGCAAAAGTTCAAATCAAAGGAGTCAGTCAGTGGTGAGTCCCGAAAAGAAGATTCCAGAAAAGAAGCCAAAAGACATTGAGAGGGAAAAAAGAACATCCAATAATTCTCCTCGGGTAAAGGCCCTAAAAGTGAAAGACCCCATATCTGAGTCCGATTCAAGCACCTTCTCTGGTAGCCCTCGAAGTGGACCCCTTTGTGAAACGAGGAGCACGCTCGCATCCACAGTGCATTTAGCTGCACGCAAATTGGAAGATGGAACTGCAGAAAACACTGAAGAGGCAAAAGACTCTTTGCTTCTATCTGATAGTGTGCTCTCCTTGGGGGACATTTCAACAACTGCCGTATGTGGGTCACCGTATCACTTGAGTGCATCTCTGGTGGGAATTAAACTCTTGAACGGAAGCCCTCGCATCAAGAAGGATTTCCACTCTGTCACTTGTTTGGACAAACGCCGTAAGGAGAGAGCTGGTATCACTCGGTTGTTCGAGTCGGATAACGAGGAGGAAGAAGACTTTATAGGCTTCAATGTGCCACATTTTGACAGGTCGTTTTCATCTGAAGGTGATCTGAGTTGTAAAATTCACTCCATTGTGGAGAGTATGGATGGAGATGCTGGTCAAACTACTTTACAAGGTGAGGAAAATTTCAGCGTTCAAGGAGCTCGATCAGGGGAAGAGAAAATCGAAACACGAGAAAACTTTGAACGCGAAATTGAAACAGGCCGACAGGCAAACGATAAAACGATTGGAAGAAAAAGAAAATCAAGTCAAATCGAGGTTAAATTAGGAAATTCGTCCGAGTCTCAAAGTGAGAGACGAAGCACAACCGAATCGTCTTCCGTAGGTGATGATGATGAGGACGATTTTGATGAAGATGACGACGTGTTTAGCACAGTGGCCGATAGCAGTGACGGAGAAGGAGTGGAAGACGAAGTTGCATCACCATTCAGCATCTCAAGCTGGGGACGGAAGCGGAAGTCCGAGGACCTCCAACCACCGGAAATTGAAAGGCCAACAAAACGACGGAAGTCTCAGAAGGGAACAGCTATCGACCACTCATGTGAGTCCCCTCAGACCTCCAGAGCAGGGTCTCCTATAAAGAGTGGGGCGAGTCAAGAAATGGAGACGCAAAAGGAAAACGAAAAACCAACTTCATTTACGTCGAGACTTAATGAACTGCAAGATAGCGAACAGAGAGAAAGAGCTCAGTCTTCATCGTCCTTACAAGATTCTGATAGCTTCTACGACATTGACGTGCCCGTATATCAAACAATCGAGGAACGCGTCAAGCTTCGACGGATCAGGAGCAGCTCTCAAAAAGAGCATGAGAATTCTCAGTCCCTTTCTCACAGAGAACATCAAAGCACAGAGATAACAGCAAAAGGGAAAGCCGATGAGAGACTGCCCGCACTGAAACCGCTTCGTAAAGAAACTTTTAAACCATTAAAACCGTTGAAACACGTTTCACCGATTCGATTGTCGTCAAGGCTAAACCGTAGCAACAGCACACCGAGTACCAATCCCTCACCACTCGCTATTCCTTCTGGGAGGAGCCGTAGAGGCACGTGGATTTATGACGTCAAGGAGTTTACGTCACAACGTTCAGCAGCGCAAAGATTTGGAGGTCAACCAGTCACGTGTTCTACTCCCGTATCTACCATTTCTTCTTCCAAACTTGTTTTGAGGCCACTGAAACATGGCAGAATGGCTGAGGACTCTGGGCTGCAGAAATCGAGACAAAGGGATGTTTTTGTGTTCGATGAATGATCGACGATCCTTGAACACATTGTCGATGTGAACCACCTTGGAGAATTCATAAGATGATTTGGCTTCATGTGCGAAGTCCTTGACTGCAATATTAGCACAGTTTATATGTTCATTGCCAAGGAATCAGGCATCACGTTTTTAAAAAAAAAATTGAATTGCAATTAGCGGGAACATAGTTTTCATAAAAATCTAACGTTGTATATAGAAAAATTGATAGTTTCAACAAACAGTTTTAAAATCGTTCTTCGAAACTGTAAATATTTTAATAGGAGAATTTCAAGTTACACAAGGCGTAAAGTACTGTCTCTTTTCGCCAGTCTGGTATTTGGTATTCCAATGAATCTATTTGATTTTCATGTCAGTTCAGGAGAACAAACTTCTTAGAAAGAATGGTCGATTTAAATAACTTGTCTTAATGGCTCGTTCCGATTCAATAAGCCTGTTGTTTCCTAATGGAATTAATCCAAAACTGGATTCAAAACTGGATTAAAATCGGAAAGATCCACCTCCGAATCTGAATTACTCTAGTAACACAAAAACTACTAGTTTTGCATAGTAAAATCTTGATATTGGTCAAAAGAAGGCTTTACTTTAAGTTAAATGGAATTCTTTTTAACGTCTAGCTTGGATTCTACTTTTGAATGTTGTCACGAAAATATTGTATAGTGCTTGTACCAACAATTTCACATTTTAACTGAGTAGATCTTTTTAACAGAGTTTGCATTTAATGTCCAGGTCGCGTTATACATTACAATGGACAATTTTTTTAACTGGTCTCTCAGTATTTTGTCATGTTTTAGCTAAAGAAGTATCATTGAGAAATTTTAAGAGATGAGAGTGATTATACATGTAAAGCATATCTTTCAAATGGGCACAATAAAATTTACGGAAATAACAGTTTTATTTTGTAGTTTTTTGCTCGGCCGCACGTTGATTATACTGCAACACAGCGTAAGCTATCATGGCAAACCATTATTTTGGAGGGCGTGTAATTTCCAAGAAATATTCCTGCACAACAAATATTGATGGAAAAAATAATATCAGGGGAACCATGGGAAAAATCGAGTAAGTAAGTGCTTTATACAAGCCACGTCCTGTGTTTGACTTTAAAAAAAATTGTCAAAAGATTACGTGACCTAAAAAACAGCCCAACCCAACCCCTCAGCCCCTAAAAAAAAACACTTATGGTCCGTCCCTAAAAGTAATTAGCGCGGGAGCGACCCAGATGAAAATGCGAGAAACACAGATTGAAAACTTAGACCAATCACGGCGCAGGCAGGAAATTATTAATTGTATCAACTTGTGACATCGATTACCCTTTCCGAACCAATAAGAAATAAAAAGCTAACATCGCCCTGGCGCCGTAGCAGATTGCATTTATGTGTTACCTAATTGGAACAGGTTAAGAAAAGGCTTCTCTTCACCTTTCTTTGTTGATTTACAGGATCAAGTATTTCTAAGGATCATATCTAATAGGTAATCTTCATTATCAGTTAGCCCAAAAGATAGGTTATGTCTTTGATCGATAGAAAGCCAGTGACTTTTTCTTAAGATAGAAATGTGCCCTTTGCCGAAACATCCTCCCACGCACTTGGTGATTTCCATAAGAAATCATGCCGTGAGATAAAACAAATTTCTTAATCCACGAATTTGCTTGTCTCTTTTCCCCATCCGAATCCTCACAAGGTTTTATTACAATTTGTCTCATTTACACTTCCCTCGCTCGCAGAACTTAAAGAAAGTACACTTGATACTTCACATGAATAAGTGTACCTATAATTTGTTATAAGCAAAGTCATCTAAATGCATGCATCAACCTAAACCAGAATGACAAAATAGCTGCTGAAATTTACGAGACACCTGCCTTGTTTTAATAACGTTTCATAGATTATAACGCTTCCCCAGTGGGAAAGTAGTTAATCTCGTCCATAATTGTATTGCCGCTGTTGTGGTAATAATCTGAGAACATCTGCCTCTGACTACTGCAGGTTCTGAATTTAATATAGCGCTACGCAAAAAGTTCCGTGGAAAATACTTTTTTGCAGAGAAGAAAGATCTTTATTTTTATTTTTCAACGAAATTGCAGCGTGTACCTTCTCAGGCTGCAGTAATACTTAAACCTATACGCGCTAAAACGTCCAAAGACTCCAAACGCTTTCCAGGATAACTATATGTTGCCCATAGCAATCATTGGAACACTGCATTAACACCCATTACAGTACTTAGCACTTACATTCACAACCCCGCGGCACAGAGAGATTTATTCCTACAGGCACATGCAGCTCAATTTCCATATTGCCATCCTTAATATATCTGCGAACTTTTCCGTTAATTACAAGGAAAAACATTTGCCGTGACGGCTGGTGAAAATTTTAATACAAGGAAATCGGCAAGAAGAGGCGCGACATCTAAGTTGAAGAAAAGGTCAGCAAAACAAACTAAGAGGACAGAAGAAAGGAAGAATCCGAGAAAAAGATGTTAACAGTGTTAGTAAGTGATTTCATCCACAAGCGCTTCGTTTGTTTTCGCTATATTTTGAAGAAAAAATCCGCCTAACTTTTACCAAGAAAATGCAGAGCGAATCGGCCCTTTTTTCTCAGGCCCCGTTCACATGACGCCAGAACTGGAGGCGGAGCCTGTTCACAGCCTAGTATTTACACCCGCTTTCAGTGTTACTTTTCGACATGCCATCTTTCAACATGACCTGGCGTACGTCAAAAATGTAAGCTCAACTGACTTTTTTACGGCCGAAGTCGATTTTTGGCCACCAAAGGTGTATTTCTTTGACCTCATAATAAGCCAAGAAGTAGCAAGACGGTCATTCTGTGAGAGATAAATCGACTGTTTTAAATACTGTTTATATCTTTTGAATATTAAAAGCGGTGGCGTCCGAATTCTACATTAAGTCACTAGTGAGAGCCGATCCGACTACACTCAAATCGCTTGATGTATTCTGCAAATCGGAAAGCATATAAAGTCATTCATTTAGGGTCAGTTATAATCGTTTATTTGTTCCGCTAATAACCGGAAAAATTGCCACTTTCACAGCCGTTCACAGAGCATGTGGAAAGATGGCATGTCAGCGAAAGGTGTTTGAAATGAGGTGGCCTATACACGTAACCTGAAAGCGGTATAAATTGTCACTGTATTAACCCGCGGGAATCTGTATACAAACCCGCTAACAACGGAAGTTATTTACGCGTGACTGACGAACGAAACCGGAAGACATGGTAGGGAGTCATTACTTATTCGGAGCGTTCGAGAGCATTTCAGACACAATTTGTATTCATGAAGTCAACCGAAGAACGCATCAATACAGCATCGAAAACCAGCCAGTGCAAATTGAAGTTTTATAAACAGATTTTCTTCGAATGTTGTGGCATTCGAGGACTGGCTTATTTAAGGCTCATCAGAGTGCAGTACTTATGCAGTGTGTGAAGGCCGTTGAGTTAAGAACGTGCTACTTGCTTAAATGATTTCATGTCTTCGTTGTAACAAAGGTAAGCGAATATTGTTCCTGTTTCCGAACCAAACTTTTCCCTTAAATTTACCTGTTGACTTTTTGACGAGCTTTTGCTCAGCGAATCTGGGGGCAAAAAAGTACAGCGTCAGAATTCGAACTTAATCACGGCCGAAAACCAATAAGGCAATATATATCCGGCAGTGTACCAGTAATCAGAAGCATACAGTCTGGTCAAATGTTTATAGCAGACTGATAGTATGGGGAGAGAGAGAGAATAACTACATTTTGTGCTTCGATTTGATTGAGACTCTAGCTGAGTTATTCTGCAGTTCTATCAGCTAAAGTTCCAAGTTTCTTGGCACAAAAAAGAAGTAAGGCAATCAGTGATACCTTAGATAATATATTCTTGTCGTGTTTCGGCATGCAGATATAATGCGTTTCATCTTTGTCGATGCCACTTTTGACAAATTATCATAGTTGTAATGTTTTGGCCCTCTGCAGTGAAATCAGTCTCTAAGATTTCTTGCTACTGTCTCCTGGAGAAAAGCGTGTTTTCTTACAGCGTTTGTTTGCCTAATATCTGACCTTTCTAATACCGCTTGGGTGCAAATTACCACAGAACTAACAAGAATTGAGTGTAGATTGTCTAGCACTGACAATCATGAGTACTGGCTTTGTATTATTCATATCAAGCTTTCTCGAGTCGTGTTCAAAGGTCCTAACGGATCGACCTTTCATAAAACCTGACTTGCGAAACTTAAAAGTAATTTTAATGATCATATCATAAACGAAACAGTTCTGCTAAATTCGTGTTTAATTTTTTTATGAAAAGAAAACGTTTTACTGCAAACCGTCTGGAGGTCTAAACCTTACTTAAGAATTGGAAGAAATGATTTTACAGCAAAAAGTCATTGGGCAGCTAAGAAATTGTGTGTTTTGAGTCTAAAATCCGGTTAAAAAGATGCTTGTTTATCTATTATTATCATTATTTTCAACTCAATCAGTTAAAAGCAATATCGAAGTACATCGATCTCTTCTGTAAGCTTTCCTCCATACCTTTTTCAGGAGTATCCGCAGTTAGCTTGTACAATCCGGCACTAACTCAGTGCTAACCAAAAGTGCATTCAGTTCGACACTGAACAAACAGGAATTTGCAAGCATGAATACGTTGAACAGTGAGTGGCAGAAGCTATTCAAAACAAATTTCCTCGCCAATAATGTCACCTTAATGACATGATACTAAAACATCATTTCGCAATTGCGTTCCACATAAAAAGGTAGCTATTTCTAGAAATGAGACAAACATACAGGGACGATTAAGAGCAGAGTTCAAACTTGTAAATACCTATGACCTTGTTACTACAGTATTAAACATGCTTGCGTGGGCGATTGTTTTAGTGGTGCTCTACTGCACGACAATGTTCAGTTCGGCTCCCGGGGGAGAGTGGGATACTCCAAGAAAAATTGGATGGCGATATGAGGCCTACTTCCCGAAATCCTTCCCTATTCTAGACCAAATTCTATCTGACCAAACCCTATCTGAGACCTGACCTTAAAATCAACCCTGTTTCAGACCTGCCTTATAATTAGTTCCTTCGTCCAGACCAATATTCTATTTATTTGGCCTGAGTATAGCTTCTTCTTACCCTGTTTAAGACTAGAACGTAATATGATTTCAAAATGATACCTCCCCCCGGGAATCATACGTGACCTGATTTAGTAAACCCTCAAAATATATCTGAAGCGCGTCATTGCTGTCAATCTTTGCATACAACGCATGTTTACACAACGATGCTTTTTTCGGAATTGTATTTTTTCAGAACGATAAGATAAAAAAATAACCCCCGAGGTGTTTGTCTCGGATCCTTTATTTCTTAGTTAACTTTTTTCTTTTATCCTGTTTTAATCTGTACTTTTACATAGTACATTGAATGTAGAAAAAAGCAAGTCGTATGCTAATGTACGACGGTAATTTGTTATAGAATAGCTTAACTCTACAGGCCGGAAAAAAGTGCATAGCAAAGATGCCTTTGCTTTTACGGCGGTTGGTTTTACAAGTTGGTCCGACGATACAAGGCTGTGGCACTGATTTAGCGACTAGAAATAATCACTTCTCAGAACGAATGCCACGGTCGAGGTCAATAACTGCAATTTTTCCGCATGCTTTGTAGCATATTGACAAAATGGGAAGTTTGTGGCTAGAAAAGTTTTACAAAGAGGACCAAAAAGACATATATATTTTCAGTTTCTTTGGAAAGACTCGCCGAGCTCATGAGACCACCTCTGGAATTCTTTCAGCTTACATTACTTAAAGTTGATAGTTAAGGACTTATTCTTTTTAAAGTGTATTTTGCGCTATTTTTTTAAGTACATGCTTCACAAATCAACAGAAAAATTCTTTGTTTTTTTGTGCGTTTGTTTACTTTTTTTAAATTTTGGTTTGTTTGTTTATTTCGGATGGCACAGTGGTGAGAGCACATGTCTTCCACCTGGGCCTGGGTTCGATTCCGGCCTGGTGCCATATGTTGGGCGAATTTGTGGTTGGTTCTCGCCTTGCTCCGAGGCTTTTTCTCCAGGTTCTAGTCGGAATTCCTCCCTCCACAAAAACCAACTTCTCCAAATTCCAATTTGACCAGAATAGAGGACCCGCATAAAAACCAGCTAAGGCTGATGTAGCTTAACGTCTAAATATTATAAATTTATTTATCAAATATATTTTTTATACATTCTAATAGGTACACGGTTTTGAGCCGTAGTGTTCCTTTATTTGTTCGACCTGCGTTTAGTTTAATTTTTGGCATTTTTGCTTACATTTTGTTTCATTCGGTTCATTGTTTTTATTCATTAAGCTGTAGAATCGAGACATTTATTTAGTTATTTGTGCCTTTTTGCAGTATATTTACAATAATCACGGAAGTATTCCCCTGCTGGTGATTTGCTTGCTGATAACATGACATCCACTAATCTTGGAGCCCTGGCCTTAATACTCTGTGTAAGTTGTTAAAAAACAGTTTGACTTCTCTGTTAAACCCTGCAATACAAGCAATATTTTCCCTGCAATTCGTTGCACAATGATGATTGATTCCAGCGGTTGAAACTAAAGCGTTATCATGAACAGCGAGTATGATCTTCGTTTTGCAAGACGTAGCAGCATATCGCATAAAGAGAAACTCCTTTCTTCTTCTCGTGACATGCTGTAACTTGCCAAACAATGATCTTATTTACAACAAACTTCGTTTTTCACCTTGCAATGCAACATTGTTGGGTGACAGCTTGTAAGGAAAATGTTTCCGTATTTCCTGAGTTTAAGTGAACATGAAGACTGGTCAAAAATACTCGATACGAAAAAGAGAGAAAAGTCTACGAAACGTTTCAGCTTCTTCACCGGTTGGACTCAAAGAAAAATCGTATCAGTTTGCCAAGCGTGATGCGCATTTGGTTTTGTATTTTGACTAATCTAGCTTCTTTTGCGTGCCTGTTTAGCTCAATAGAGAAGACTTTGTAGTTTGCTTCTTTTACTGTTTTACTTTCATTTAAAAACATCATTTCCCCTTTCTTTTCAGTTGGTTTTCAGTTTATCAAGCCAGCAGCAAAAGTTAAATTTTAACGCCTTAAACGATTGGCTAAGGCAACAATGCTTCAAGGACCGAAAGAACTACACCAAAAATCCAAGTAAGTGCATAAGTGAACTCATTTCCGCGGACCCCTAGTTATTTATTGTTTCTATATCTCTTTGTAATATTTAGGGCAAATAAATTTGTTGTTGTTGTTGTTGTTGTTGTTGACTTATAGCGACTCTTTCACAAAAACTCGTCGCAACACGTATTTTAGGTGCAATCACTGTGGCAGCTGCGCATGTTCTACTGCCTTTGCTGCTGTTCTTGTGTTTTCCCGCACTTGCTGCGGGTTACATAATTTCACGCGCTTACCGCGATTAACCATTTCCCACATTTATCACCGGTTACCGATTGTTTTCCCGCGCTAACCGCCGGTTACATGTTCCACACTGGTTGAACAATATCCCGCGCCAGCTTCCGCGCTTACTGCAGTTTGCATGATGCCTCGCGCCTGTCACCGAGGTATATCGCGTTCACAATTTGGTTATAAGCTGCCATAGTGTTAGTACGTGGTAGAAAAGTTTAGTCTGGATGCGAGCCAAGTGGCCTATCAGTCCGGAGCTTATCTCCAGTTGTAATACACGAAGCAAGCGACCAGGAGTATTCTACTTTCTGCTGGATAGAAAGCTAATCCATCCGGCGCACTAAAAGTCGGTAAAAGTACAGGCTTCTCGTGGGTTATGTCAATAATACAAAGATCTCAGTTACCTATGCGGTTGGTTCAGCTAAGACTCTGTTGACAGAACTAGGGTCGTTTTAATACCAGTGCTAACGACGTCTTCAAATTTAAACCACAATTATAAAGAAATCATTATCGCCTATGACAGAGATTTCTGTAATTATTTTACCCATCACTGTGCTGTCTAACTTGTGACTGACGTTCCTGTGTTTGCAGATGAAATTACATGCAACAGAACTTATGATGTTGCCTGCTGGCCAGAAACTAAAGCGGGGGATTCATTCACACAACCATGTCCTTTCCTGATATTTCGTTCCGAAGGTAACCGTACAAAACTGTTTTTTCCTCTCTATCTTTCTCCTTGTCCCTCTTATTTTATATTCCATATCCAAAATATACTTTCCCTAGCTAATTGCCGCTCCCTTGACATCAAACCCTTCAGTGTACCTCTTTTACGCACCTGGGTGGAGACAGGCATTGTGAGAGTTTTAAAGTGTCTGGGTTAAGAGCCCAACGCAACTCGGACCCTGACCAAAGCTTGAAGCCAGACCCGCTCGATCCGGAGTCCAGCCATGAGGCCACCACGCTACTGGCAAAGCCGAAGTTACGAAAAATTATTTAAATTGCTGATTGTCCATTGTATATATCTTTCAATAGCGCTTTACAATTCAATTCAGGGCTAAAGCGATTGAAGATGCCTATTGATGAACTTACTCCCCTCCCCCTCCACCCATCTGCCCCCACCTGTCGTACGAATGCTTTAAATGTTTGTGCACAAAGTTCCGCAGAGTAAATTATTCAATTATTCTCGAAAGGCAACATCTCGCGACGATGTGATGAGCAAGGCAACTGGCAGGAGATGAACATTTCCAATTGTCGCCGACTAACACCAAAAGAAGCGGCAGAGAAAGGAAAACAAGCGGCAAACATACCGTCTGAGGAAAAGGCAAGTTAGTTAATTGGAACCGCTTTGTAATAGAAATGTCTTTAACGCAAACTGTATTGAAACACTGATCAGAATAGCGCATTTCCGAATTCCTTTAGTCATCCGTTTATATGGAAGGGTCTTAAAGTAAGTGTTCAAGGACAAATAAATAAATAAAATAAAATACAATGTTTAGAGAGGAAGTCACATCAGCCTTAGTTGGTTTTCATATGGGTCCTCTATCCTGGTGGAATTGGAATTTAGAGATGTTGGTTTTTGTGAAGAGAGGAAAATCAGAGAACCCGGAGAAAACCCTCAGATCAAGGCGAGAACCAACACAAACAAATCCCAAATATGGCTCCGGGACGGAATCAAACCCGGGTCACAATGATGGAAGACGAACGCCCTAACTTTACGCCATTTCCCAATACTGAGGCTTCACACTGCATCTAACTATATTATCAGTGTCTTTTAAAGGGAAGAAAAAAATCGGGTTCTGTCCCTTGATCAATACTTGCAATTTTCAGTTTAATTAAACACTGGTCACTTATTTTCTTTCACAGCATGACTCTCTCACTCACTTGGAACGGGCTCAGCGAGTCTATGTGGCCATCAGTTGGATCGCGTTTTTTGTTCTGCTTCCTACCTTCATAGTCATATGTGTCGTCATGTAAGTTGATTTTTTTTATCCTAGTCTAAAAAAATGAACTCAGTGGTATTGGGTAAGAGGCGAAAATGTTTTGTCGGAATTCGTAATGCCCAGTAGAAAATGACTCGGGTGTAAAAATGTATAATTGAATAATAGCGCACGTTGGATTTGAGTTGGCTATACTCATCTCATATCCAAGAAACGCGAGGGGAATAGTTGTTTTATTAAAAACGCCACCAAAATGTAAAAAAAAACTAAAATAAAACGCCCCGAGTAATCGATAGCATGGAATAATAATGGCTCATTACCCAAGATGGCTAAGCCAATGTCAACTCTCGAATTGCATTATGTATTATCCGAAGATCCAGTTTCAATAAATTCTGAATATTTCGTTATTTTTCCTTGTATAGAGGCCGTGAAAATGAGCGTTTTACCATACACAAGAACCTGATACTGGCATTTATTTTACGCCATATCACGTTATTTATTTATTACTATGAAAACATGGGAGAAAAAGACTTCAGCATGGTGAGTTATTTCATTTTCCCTGACTTTGACGTAATATTACATGTGACTCATTAGAAATTTCCTTTTGTTTCTGTACAGAGCGTTTGCAATGCATTTTGGTTGTTGAACCGCTACTTCACATCTTCCGAGATCACGTGGATGCTCAATGAAGGGATTTTTCTACTGCGCATGCTCGTGTACCCCTTCGATAACGAGTCGTATTTGTGGTACTACTTTCTCTTTGGCTGGGGTATGTATGTCTTTGTTCAGCTGACATTCGTGTCCGTTTATCGAGTTATCATTCACTAGTGGAGATTATTCGTCTAGTGTGTTGGATGTTATTAGTTCCGATTCAGTAGATCACTATTCTAAACTAGTTTGGTGTTTCCTGTTTAACAGGTTTCTCTGGTGTTCTGATATTCTGTGTATACCTTCCTTACATGCAGTTTAAGATAGCAAGAGTCAGCGCAGGGTCAGTGACAATAGGTGTATATTATTGTAGAGGCTTTGCCAGGAGCGGTTTTTTGATTACTGCCAGGATCTACTTAATTCAAGAAAACAAGTGCAAAGTACTCATACTGAATCCTGTTATATTTTATTATTTTTTATTTTTATTTATTTATTTATTTATTTATTTATTTATTTTGCATCATCACAAACAAGACAAATATCAGTTGTGACTTGGCTTACGTGCCTTTCCGGCGCTTAGCACATGTTTTCCCCCGCTCAGCGCCGTGTTTTCCCGCTCTTGATTCCGGCTGTATGTTTTCCCGCGCTTAGCGCCGGTTACATTTTTTTCTTGTTTTCCCGCATTTGTTACCAGTGGTATGTTTTACTTCGGGCTTTGATTGGTTTACTGCGTTGTTTCCGATTGTAATGATAAGTTGATACAATCACTTCGGAATCCCGACATACCTTATTGTGTATCACTTCCATTCTATTTATTAGTCCGTTCTAGCTTTGAAATTAAAATCTTAAAACTTTGATCAATGAACACCTTTTCAGTCTGAGTTTAGCTGACATCGCTTTTTTGTCTTCTTTCAGTTGCTGGGCTTGGGGTCAATACAGTCATTCGAGTCACATGCTAGTGTTATATGTTCCTCTCACAATCATGTTATTGGTAAGAAACGCAGTATCTCTCTGTCGCAAGACTGGCTTTCTGTACGTACATTTGTAGGCCGTAATCGTATGAATTCGGGTGCAATTATGTAGAAAAAAAGTCTCGCGGGCCACAATTAAGGATTTATACTACGAGTGTTAAATGAAAATTCTCTCAAAATTGCACGAGCTTTAAGGCCAGCGTAATTTGAAAGAATTTTCAAATATCATAGGTAGTGTAAATCCTTAATTGATCGAGCTTTTACACGACTGTCCATTTATTGGATGACTGAGAAATTGCAAACTTGCACTGCAGTTGAAATCAACGATAAATTGGCTGCTCTCAGCCAATCACAACAAAGTAATATTCTTAGTCATGTAGTAATTAGTATAATTTTGCAGGCTTCCTTTTTAGTGCAATGTGGTGTTTATACAGTGAATTATACAAATGTCTATTTGAAGCCTTTAGAAGTGAATGGAGTTTTAATCATCGCACTTAACTATCCCGGTAATGAATTTCATTCTGCTGCTTGAACCACTTCCTGTTCATTTTTCTGTTTTCCACAGATCAACTTTGTTATCGCAGCGTACGTAATTCAAGTACTCGCAAAAAAGCTAAAGAATTCTTCTTCAACACAGATGAATAGAATCAAGTGGGTACATAAAAATCTGACCTTATCAAAGAGCTTCCCGCATTCGTAATAATATTCGGGATAAAAAGAGTGACGCATTTGCACGAATTGACAAAAAGTGTATTGTATCGTTCGTTATACAGTGGTCATACAAACGTATAAAGCAACTACAACTTTTAAATTGTATTAAAAAGAATAACCACATAGAGAAGATAGGAATAGTGCTCTGCAAGTGTTTTTCACGATGAATCGTTCACAACTATGAGACGATAATATACTGGAGATACAGGTGAAGAATTCATTTGCTCAAGGAACGGAGTTCCTCTTTCAGTCCCAAGCAAAGTCGGCTTGCACACACAGTTTACGGAAAGGAGCTTTCAATTTGACCTGCATGTTTTTCGCAAAACATTGTGATTTCTTCATTCATTAATTCATCATTCAAAATACTTTGGTTTTTTTTTCTACAGAAAAAGCGCCAAGGCGATAATAATTCTCATCTCCCTTTTGGGAATGATATACCTCCTGGTATTCTACCTGCCGGGAAATAACTCCTCCAACGAATACTTTGTCGCTGTTGCTTACCCACTCCAGGTAAGAAAAAAAAAACTAGCAACAACAGTCATCCGCCTTTTTTCCACAAACAAATCAATAGCACGTGTTTCTGTCGTGCAAAGCAAACAAATCATACACTCTCATTAGAGGTGAAGACTCTGTTAAGACTGGCGCGTAATCTCGTTCCCAGTTTTCCCTTATCTCACTCTGTTTGACGTTTGGCCGCCGGAGACCTTATCTTCGCCTTCCCAATATCAGCGTGTGAAACCCATATCGTTTTGAAAGCGGGTAGTAATCTGTTTTGTATCCAACCAGGAGATCCAACGTAAAACGCTCGGAATAGAGTAAACGCGATTAAAATGTTTCAATGTTTATAGTGAAATCTAGAATCTGGGTGAAATGTGTTTGCCACGAAATGCTATTAATTTGTCCAAAGCAGCAATTTGGCTATTCTATAAACTATTAGTCAATTCTGAAAACGAGAAGCTCTGGTGTCCCTCAATTCTCTAACGTTTTTTCTTTTTTTTGTCACAGGGAATAATGGTTTGTATATTTTGTGTGTTCCTGAGTTCAGAGTTTCATGAAGCCCTCAAGAGACATTGGATGAAATGGAGATATGGAATAGAAATAGACACGGTGAGGAACAATTGAAAGTGTGTCATTAAGCACGCGATTCGGACCTAGCAAGATCGGCCGATGCGTGGTTGTAGAGAAAGGCGACAGTAGACTTACTCTTACATCCAGAGTGCCTATGAAATAAACAATAATGTCGCCCTATTTGCTTGCTTTTGTCTTTATCAACTCAGATATATCTGTTTAACTAGTATACGTAGCGAGCGTTACCGTGCGAAGAGCGTTTTCTGTATTCTTCCCGCGCGCAAATTGAAACGAGAGTGCCCACCGCTTCTAATTTGTCGATTTTTTCGCCGCTTGCTCCAATTTTTAAAAGGCCATAATGCAGACAAAGCTCTTCGTACGTAAGCCCTTGCTATACAGGCTACTGCTTGACCGATCAAAAGCGTTTTTTCTTGAAGTAATTTTTGCATCTCAAAGTTAGACACAAGATCTACGGCGTTTTGTTTACACTATTTTTGTACTCAGTCCACCACGCCGTGCACATAACATAACTGATCTCGGAAAAGATCATCTGTTTTTATCACCACACCTACTGTCTCTAGTCCTCTGGTCTATTATAGCTAAGCATGCCCTTAAGAATTTTTTTCTATATTCTAGAACCCATACGCCACAGCTCGTGATAGTGAGGCAGGGCCTTCTGGTGAACCAGACGGAACTTCAGCAAGCGTGCTTAGAACAGAGTCCTCAGAGGAAGAAACACCCAGAGTCCGCTCAATTGCGTCCTTACGAGATAAATCAAGGTAATGAGAGTCCAGATTTGGAGTAGTTTGCTAAAACATTTGGTGGAACCAGACTATTCTATTCACCTAAATGCTAGGTTAATGACGGTCTGTTCTAGCTTACGATTAGCTGAGAAGGAAAGTCAATCGGTCTGTCCGTTGCTGTTAGTGCATAAGACTGAAAATAGGATAGTGATAGTGCGCGTCCTTGGGCACAGTCAAACTGCTGTAGAAGACTCGAGTAACAAACGATAAGTTAGCTAGCATTTTAACCGAATAGTAATTCTCTTATTGTTTCATGCAGCCGTGTAAACCGAACATACCTTCAGTCATAACATACCTACCTACCTACCGAGCCCACCCACCTGACTGCCAACCTACTCGCATCTTCTTACTAATTGGGAACCATTTTTTCAGGGACCAGTTGCCCAAGGAGTCTCCACACAGAAGGAACACCCAAATGTCTCTTCTGTCTAGATCAAGTGATCTCACAAGATTTCGCCTCGCAAAGATTGAACCTGAGCCCATTGTTCCACTACGTGTACAGTCAGTGGGTCCAAGGGACTGGGTCCCACCGACACTTCAAGCAGTCAAGGCCTGGGGAAAGATCGAGTTACCTGAGGTAAATGATTGGACGTCAAGAAATTTGAAACTTTTATAACGCCTGTGTAACGATTTCTCCAAATACATGCCTTCCTGACTCAGAAGCTTAAGTGTTCTGGTGATGTAATCGTAAATTTAATTTCATGGACAGACTAGCCGACCCGAATTCTTCAAATTTAATATATAGATGACAACAAGGTTTTGTAGCGCAGAAAAGACCCCAATGATTTCTTGATGTCTTTTCCCGACAGAATCTAGATGAACCGACTGTTAGTGAAGGGCGCGAAAATGGAGGTTTTTCGGGTAGCCAGGTTTCACTCGCCGGCCGCAAGGATTCTCTTCAGTCGACGAAGCCAGAAACAGAACCTATGGAATCCCAGAAAACATTTAAAGTAGAAGTGGAAACAAAGACAGAGGAACCTGAAGAGCCAAACCACACTGCATCAGATCATGATGCGAGAGAGAGTTTGACACCACAACAATCTGAAGATCAATTTTCACTGTTCTCGAGTCAACTGTTCGAGCATGAGGTATATAAGGACTCTCTGGGCTCAAGCATTGAACCTAATGAATCTGACAGCGAAACGCTGACAACTACAGTTCCTACAGCAGGCTCGAGTACATCCCAAGATGCCGAACCATCGACAAGCACTGAAGATTCAAACTCTTCTTCTGGAAAGGGATTCTGGGATAAAGCTCGACAGTTGGCCTCGCAAAGACGAAGATCGCGGCAAGAACACAATAGGGTACTATCCAAAAATGACGGTAAGATTACTAGCTGTGTCATCAGTTGCTTTAGTGTTCTGGCACAAATCATTGAATTTTATCAAGAGTTTTAACCAGTCCACCTTGGGTGGTATTCGCAAAAACGGCAATGCCTACGTCTCGAAACAGCAAACGTGTTTAGGGGCCATTCAGGAGCTTTGCTTGTGCATGATGCATGTTTTTACGAGTTGGTTAAAGCACTCTAACCCCGTCAGTGACCAGAAAGTGACCGGCTGACGTCCACACTTCCTGGCTGTACAACTTCGTTCCCAGTTTCCTCTCTCTTCCCCGAGAGAGAGAGGACCCTGGTAACAAGGTTGCCGGCTCTAACACGTCAGACGGTGTAGTACTTACGGTGCCTATGTATCTTTTAAGGCCTTGATGAATCAATGTTCTATAAGTAATGATTATCATGAACCTATCTTCCAACAGATTCCTTACAGTTTCGTCACGCAGACAGATTTAAACAAGCTGATGAATATCGAATGGCGTGGATCTCCAGCATTCTCAGAGGATCTAAATCACGTGGTATGTTAAATTGCACTTCAATTCCCTCTTTTTATTTTGCTTCAATCTTTTTGTTGTTGAATTTTATCTATCTCATTTATTTCATTGTTTTTTTCAGACAATGAGAGTGACGCGTGAATCGTATCTGCAAGATTCATTATCATGTGACGGTCACGTGATTACGTCGTTCGAATTCTTAGTCGTCCACACGTCACGAAGCAAACGTCTGACACATGGAGTGAGAAATGATGTCACCTCGTCGTTTATTTAAGAAATTATTTAATTTATGAATATTTAAAACATCATATTGTTTATAATCGTTCTGGATTGGCCGGTGGAATTCAATCTTTATCGTTTGTTACTAGTCCCCCTAGTCTAGAATTTGGAAGGCGTCGACAAGTCCAAGCTTGACAAACGGCGTGAAAAATTCGGTCAAAGACCAGGCTTGTCTCCACGTTCCTCTAGTTGGAGTGCAGTGTGTGTGTAGAGTTTTTCACCAACCATCAAGCCCCGCGCTCCCAGTTTCCCTCTTTTTTCACAATTGAGGCGGGACAGATTACTGCCAAATGGAATTTGCAAGGGACGAAAACCATATAAACATTTTAGTTTTTGTGTCGTGAGTAGCACGCGCGGTGGCTTTATGGTTTGTGAATCAGAATATCTCTCATGACTTTAGCCTCGTCCACTCTACCCCCGTGGAATTTGAAAACTAAGGTTTCACACTGAAAACGCATAGAATTTCTTCCGTCCACGCTACACGGGAGGCACTTAAAAACGCAACAATCACTGGTTACTTTGGATTTGTGTTTGAGCAAAACTCGAGCAGGAAAATCACATGATCATTGTGACGCCAACGTTTTCGAAAAGTTCCGTTTTCAAAATTTTTTTCTGTCCATATGAAAACGTGGCGAATTAGTGTGGACAGTAGGCCCTAGCTGTAGAAATAAAAACTGCGTTTTCAAATTTGTCTGGCATAGTGTTGGCGTTGCCTTAGAGGTATAAACGAGTACCGAGAGGGAAATGAATAAAGGGTGAAAGTTTCTAAAGAAACTGTGGTGCTGGGTCGGTGGGGGTAACAAGGTAATTTCGTTATATCAACTAAGTTGAAAATGTAAATTGGC
>OMLO01001144.1_pt1 | contig 19768 bp, 11 predicted proteins | sample 1674811 | NCBI WGS metagenome assembly OMLO01 (sample SAMN06265003, study PRJEB25207) | coral metagenome | isolation source: Coral host | place: Mexico:La Bocana,Puerto Morelos, Mexico | collected 2008-11-13 | reverse complement strand
AAGCGAAAGCACTGATTGTAGCAACGGATACGATTAACAGCGGGGGCAGCTGTAGTGGTAACTATTCCTAGTATAATTATTTAGCTTGTATGCAATGTGTCAAACGGGTGGAAGTCTTCCGCGTTCAAGATGAGCAAAAAAGCCTGCCTGTTTTTGGATGTCAACTTGGAAAGAACGAAAGGCACTTTTATCGCAAGTATTCTAACTGTTATTCTCAATGCTGTGCTTTCTTTGATAACAGGTACTGGGAATTTTTTTAATTGAGCAAGTCATTTGGAAGACAGAAGAACTCCATTCACCATCTTTCATCCTTTTGTTTTGCCTCGCCATATCCGATCTCCTTGTTGGACTTATTTGTCAGCCATTTTCGTGGCGTATCAGATAACCGAACTTGCAGAACGTTTTAACATATACTGTACATTGCGGATGACTCATAGCATATCTAGCCGGATAACATCTGGCGCAAGTTTGTTAATTTTAAGTGGAATTTCCGTTGATCGACTTCTCACTTTAGCCCTGCATCTACGATACAGCATAGTTGTTACCGTTCCTCGCGTGGTTAAGACTGCTGTTTGCCTGTGGATCGTTTCCATAGCTGTTGCTACATTGAAATTTTTGGATGAGCAGAGGAATTATCATTCCAGCGTTGATACTGGCTCTGGCATTTCTTATTACAACTTTGAGCACCTTGAAAATATTTCAGATCGTTCGCAGACATCAGCGCCAGATAACACAGCAACAGCAGAGTGTTCAGAGCAACACGATAAACGTGGTCAAATGTAGAAAATCTGCTGTGGCTGTACTTTATGTTTACGGTTTGTTTCTATTATTCTATTCGGCTTCCGTTTTGTACGACGATGTTTGTCGAAACATTTACTGGATACAAATTAGCAGTGAAAATCGCCTATGATTACGCAGCAACTGTTGTTTTCATTAACTCATGTTTAAATCCTCTAGTGTACTGTCGGAGAATAACAGAAGTAAGACTAGCTGTTAAGAATACGTTGGGAATAAACTAACAAAATAGTGACTGTTTAGATTTAGCACCTTGCTTTGGAATTGAGCAGATGACTACGTGGCAACTTTCGTTTATATTAACTCCATTTGTATACTGGTGGAGAATTGGGGAGGTACAACAAGCTGTTAAGAATAGACTGAGAAATCGGAAATAATTTTGGGACTGTAGTTTTAGCTATGTTCTGGTAATCGAATGATGCGAGTGCAATAGGAGTGGTATTTGAAAATTTTTCAGGTCCATTTATTATATAGCTTTGATATTGCGAAATTATTCACATTAATTTGCCAATTTTCCCGCAAAAAAGTATGCTGAATTTTACATCTAACCAAAAGATGTTAATCATAATCTTTTTTTTTCTTTTTATATCTTTGGATTTTGCCCCACAGTAGCATTTAAATAATAATAATAAAAAAAGCAATTGAAAAAGTGCAATAAGGCATGAAATTACGGTGAAATTTTGGTTCAAATATTTTAAAATCTAAGCTTTCGGCGATCAACGCCATCACCAGTCTTACTCGGAATATTTTCTTATCCCTGATGATGCCGTCGATTGGCGAAAGCTTGGATTTTAAAATCATTCAAATATTTTTTTTTTTTTTTTACCTTAATTTCACAGTAGTTCCAGGCCAGTTTTGTTATCTTCTTTATTGTTTACTAGCTTTCACTGATGAAAGTGGATTTCTACCATTTATTTATTGTACCAGTACAGCGTATATCATTTTATTTTATCGTATGTAAGCGTATCCGGTGGAAGTCATAGTCAATGCGGTGATCATTTTTGTCCCTTAAAAACCAGACGGGATTCAGCCTCTGTATCCCACGTAATACTAAATGTACTTTGTCATGCTTTTATATAGCGTCTATTCATCGATCACTATATGCCTAAATATGCTGATTGCACTGTTATGTGGGGTGTCTTTTGCATTCCACTTCCTGCTTTACTTTTCCCCGTGTGTTATATTTTTATTCAGAGATGCTGCCAGCCTTTTTCTTTTTAGTGTTTTGCTTAGCAGATAATCATGATGTTTCTATGAAATACGTTTAATCTCAAGAAGACGGAGACAATAACACGACATTTTCGTGACGGGGGTATTACTTCAGTTTGAACATGTTGTTTGGTTTCCGTAGTGATTTTTAATTAGACGGGAAACCTCTTTTCTTCCCTCCTTGAACCTCGCAATAAATGTCAATTGACTTTTCAGTTATATTTTGTTAGGAAATAAAATTGCATTGTGGCATATGAATGTTGTATAAAACCAAGCTTTTATAATTCTGCATTTTAGCCGAACAAGAACTTTATATCAAGATAATAAACTGTGCTCAAATATTAAGATAAAATGATAGGAGTCGTCATTGGTGTATACTGTTCAAGATGTTCTGTTTAATTTTTTGCCAACCAGGCACATTTGATTTGGTTTCAAATGACTTATTGAAAAATAGAGGGATATGATTGGTTGCTTTCCTTTCACTGCAGGTGATGCTTTTACAAAATACTGCCTTAGACATATCGGAGAGGTCTTGAGTTTTCCTATGCAAATAAGTCCATCAACATATCACCAAAACTAAGTTATTACTAGTGTTAAAAGTAGCAGGTGCTAGTATATCAACTGCTATACGTCTGCGAAAATCATAGCGCACAAGATTTATACGATCGCATCTTCCGACATGAACAGCTCGAATGTAAGTCATCTGTCCTGCTTCTTTTTGAACGTAGACTTGGACCAGACAAAAGACACCTCTATCGCAATCATCCTGACATGTACCCTCAATGCAGTGTTTTCTATGTTAACCTCTACTGGGAACATTATTATTTTATATATCATCTGCAAGAAACAAGAGCTTCATTCACCGTCTTTCACCCTTCTGTTTTGCCTTTCCGTCTCGGACCTTTTTGTGGGATTGATTTGTCAACCATGTTTCGTGATTTACAATATTGCCGAGCTTTCAAAACACTTCAATGTGTACTGCAAATTTCGAATCACTCAGACAATATCTAGCTACATAACGTCTGGTATGTCCTTGTTAACTTTAAGCGGGATCTCTATCGACCGACTTCTTGCCCTAACCCTACATCTACGATACAACACGGTTGTTACTGTTAACAGAATAGTGCGAACTGTCTCTGTGTTTTGGATTGTACTTATAATGGTCGTTGTGTTGCGATTCTGGATAAGTGAGTGGATTATTTTTTCTGGTTTGCTATTGCTTTCAACCTTTGTTGTAACAGCCCTGAGCACTTTGAAGATATTTCAGATCGTTCGCAGACATCAGCGCCAGATAACACAGCAACAGCAGAGTATTGAGTTTAACACAATAACGGCGCTGAAGTGTAGGAAATCTGCTGTGACTACGATTTTCGTTTATGGTTTGTTCGTATTTTTCTATCTTCCTTTCGGTGTAACGATGCTTGTGGATTCCTTCAATGGATACACACCAGGTGTGAAAATCGCCTACAAGTATACGGGAACTGTCGTTTTTATCAACTCCTTCTTAAATCCACTTGTGTACTGTTGGAGAATTGCTGAGGTGCGACGAGCTGTTAAAAATTTGTTAAAGAAAAACTGAAAAGCTCCCAGGAAGCTTTTGTCTCAGCGCCAGCATCGCTTTCTAACTGTAACTGAACAAAATACACCAGATGTCATGAAAACAAAATTTCCTATAGGAAATTCATCATATTGGGAAATGCCGGTCATTCTGGATACTTTCGCATTTCATGTATTCTAAAAATCATCCCATGCCATCGATACTGAGCTACAACAGGCTTTCAATCAAAATGTTTTAAGTCTGTTTTGGCACACGTGGAGATTTTGCAATACCAGGCTCACGCTAGAACTGTTCGTTTTGGAACCCAAAGTTGTTTTACCAACCTTACAATTGTCAGTATTTGTATTTCTTCACTTTACAATTTCAATATAGTATTGTTAAAAATTAGGTTTGATGAAAGGAAATTGCGAATTGCAAAATAAAGTAAACTAATTATTTGCCATTTAATTAGATTCCATCAGTTAAGGATAAAGAAAAGAAAACTAGTGCAAGAGTGGAAAGAGTAAAACTGTAGTAAATATATAGTTAACTCTAGACTTTTTAAAATAAAACTGGTAGAGTTTTCTGGTTTTCTTATTACATACATAAAGGAGTGCCGTACAAATAATAGCATTCAATAATAGTTGAATTTTAAGTGCTGTAAATATATGGTCGCTGCACATATAGCACATGCATAATTGGTTCTTACGGAAGGTCGATACAGCAGATCACAAGTGCGCAGGGCTTTTTCCTTACCGCCCAGTCGGTTGGAGCCACGGTCTACGGTTTACTTTTGTTCCAGTTGAGTTCTTTGCGAAAACCATTTGGTCCCTGGGATGGCATAAATTAGGAAGGATGGTCATGCGGGAAAACAGTTGAAAATCGCTAAACTTGGAACCACTCGCAGTTTTTCTTTGAATATTGCTGAAAATGGGCATTTTAAAAAGAACCAAAACAAAAGCAAAAAACCGCGAAAGAAATAACATGCGTAAGGATGTGGATGTAGAGGAAGCATTTTTAAGCCAAAAACTCTTCATGACATCAATATCACAATATTGCTCTGCACTGTGATTTTCGCAGAGATACCTAACTATTAGAATATAAGGTTGTCATATTTAATTTGCGTATCAATGATTATGAAATACCACCCTGCAAGCAGAACCTTTTCTTACGGTACATATGCTTTGTACCGAGAAAAGGCTCTGCACGAATCGTGTCAAGTTCTTGTTGAACATGCGCAGGGTGTTGCTAAGATACGGTTTGGAACCCAGGCCGAATCGGTTTTCATTTTAAAGGGAACCCCACTATTTTAACAAGTATCGCCTAAAATGTTTAAAATGTACTTATTAGAAGATCTGAAATAAAAAACAAATGTCTCACCTAGCGAAATAATTTTTTATCGGCTTCCAAAGATCGGCCCTATAGCCCGTTTAAAATTCCCGCGGCCGCCATCTTGAATGGCGCGCAATGCACTACGGGCTGATGACGTATCGTGGTTGCTTCGTACAGTCAAAATACAGCAATGTGTAGCCTTTAGTTGCAGCAATCAAGCAAAAAACAGAAAAGATACGAGTATAAGTTTCCATGTTTTCCCGGTGTGCATGGTCTATTACCACGGGCTGGGCATTTTTTTTGTTTCTAACGGAAAATTCCTCTTTCGATGGGCATTGGATTAAAATTGTTAATTCTCCTTATTGGTTTAAATTTGGTGCAAATACAAACCATTTTGGGCTGAAAAGGTTAAACCTCACGTTGTTTTGCCCCTTTTCCATTGTAGTGCAAATAAGCAAAGTTTGTGCGTAAAAAGTGCTATTGAGCGATTTCACCGCCGCGGTCTGACGGCGCGATCCCTGGGGTTTGATTTCCCATTTATGTATCTTATTTCTCGAACTCAAATGCAGCATATACAAAATTCATATGGGGTGCTGCTTTATCTGAGTTCTGTTTGCTGGATAATAAAACTCAACCCTCTCAGCTGGGGTATTGCACACGTCAATAATATAGCTGTGCATTGTGGAAGATGACTGTCACATGGGAGGTAACTGAGGAATGTCTTGCCATTTACGCCCACGATTATCTTTATGTGATAACTATGGCGTCGCTTTATGTGCAGGTTGGTAGGGACGAGAAACGAATCTCTTTAGCAGGTAAGATCAACTCTTTTTAAATAGCTTTGAAACGAAAAAAGAAAGTGTGTATAATTAAGACCAACCTATGACGTTGCTAAAATGGAGTCTTGATGGGTGAGATACGTTTAAAATTAAAAAAAAAACAGTCTATCAAGCGGGAAAGTGTTACCCTTTGTCCGCATAAAATAAACAAGACTAAAACATCTGGTACTTTCTGTATCGCATTATAATTATGAATAAGCTAAAAATCCGGTCGCTCCAGTCGTTTAGAATATGGTTAAACCAGAATTTCCCTTCTTTCTACCAGGAAGAAGAACACCGGAAACTTACGTCATTGTGTTACAGGTCAAATTGTTTTGCACTTTTGCAGTGAAGTAATATATATTAGGGTTTTCTGAGTAGTTTATTAGGGCAACCGTTGTGGCGTAGTCGTAGGCCATTCCTACGGACCATGTAGAACCTTTTAGTGTTTCAAGAACCACGACTACTAGGATCGGGAGATAAAAAGAAAACCGTAAACATTGGACACGAGGGAATTTGGACTTTTTGATTTGTGTGTGTGGGTGAGAGTTTGGTTATGTCATCCTGTATCCTTTGTCTTTGTTGTTTTTCTATTCAGCATAGTTTCGTTTGCATGCTTCTTTGTTTAGTATTTATGTAAATTTAGGTTTATCAGTTACGTTCGGTTATAAGAAGATTTTTGCTCTCTTCTCGGTTTATTCGGTCAGTAAATGTTTCTTGTGAACAAACATAAAGCACTGCTAGGCATTTAACTATATTAACCGTGTTGTTTTGTAACTTAGTCATTGCTGGGTTTTGCGCGTTTATTTGGCTTTAGTGCTAAAGAGTAATCTGGAAGACGATCGATGCAGTCAACAAGGAAACAGCAGACCTTCTCCACCAAGAGAGGAACAGAGCGAAGAAGGACGGCTGAAATAATCAAACAAGTCAGATCTGAAGCTGCCAAACAAACTGGCAGCGTAAAAGTTAGTGAATGAAGTTCTCGTGCTTTCCAAATTACAAGCATGACGATGCCATTTCCCAGTCTTGCAGTCAGAGCGAACATTGCAGTAAGAACTCACGTCAAATTACTCGCTGTAGTATCACTTCCTGTTTGTTCCCAATAAACCTCCAAGAAAAAGCATTTTGGTCTGTCGTGTTCATGGCGGATCTTAGGTTGTGTGCAGCTGAATCATGATCTACTGCGACAATGCGAGAGGCTGGTATGAATAAAATGTAAATAGTTCATAAATTCAAGTTTAAAATTCCGTGTTCAACCATTATAAATAAAATATATTATGTCAATGAAAGAGAAATCGAGCGAATTGAAGATGTCAATGGCCTCTCCTCAGTAGTGTTTTGAATATTGTAGGATTTATTGTGAAGAGAAAACACACGATAATTCTTGAAATTCCTTTATTGTTATGCTTTATGTACGAGCAATGACAGAGCTTAGGATTGTAAAAGAAAAACGTGAAAAAAGGCTTGGATTTTTATTTCTTGTCAGTGAAAGTAAGCATATTGTTGTCAAGCTGTTTTAGCTAAGTAAATAAATTTGTAGATGCGTATTTGTAACTACATGTACTAGTTAGTTTGGCTTGCCCTGCATGACGTCCGGTGCTGAACTGTGTCACGATCCCGGGCCCCGAAGTTCATATAAAACCCAAAATATCACAAGCGCTCTCTTCTCTTCTTGACGAAATACGCACTGCCGACGACACCTAGCTTAAGTCCTTTAGAGTCGTTGTGTCACGGACCGTGTTGTCGATCTATCGATCTTCTTTTTACTAGCGCTTTTCAAATTAGGAGGCACTTTGTTAAAATTGTTAGTGATCTTTATTGGTTTAGATTTGGTGCAAATACCCTCTATTTTGGTCTAAAGAAGTAAAGTCCCACGTGGTCTAGTGGTTAGAATTAGGTGCTAAAAAAGGCGTTGTCCGGATTTAATCACTGCGGCCTGATTTTCCGTCATTTTACACATGCAGGATATAAGAGTGCATGCATTATGTAAGAAGGGACGATTAAGTACGAGTGTCACATGTGAGGTGGCCAAGAAAGTTCTTCGGGGTGTTACATTTTTTATGCCTACCATCACATTTATATGACAATCATGACGTTTGTGATACGATTATGCGCCGGTGGCGTGGGAAAAAATGTTTCTCACAGGTTTTGGAACTAGTAAGATTAATGTGCTTCTTATATCTTTCAAAAGAAAAAAAATTAACTCCAACCAAAACATTTATAAGACCGTGCTATAATGCCTTAAAAATAGAGCCGCGATAGGCGAGGTGCATTTAGAACTTAACAAGAATCTTTGAAATGGTTCATTTGACTGTTGTAGGTCGTTCTTACTGACCATGTGGGACCATTAGTGGCTTCAAAAACCATGACTACTAGGATAGGAAGATTATAAAACAAAACGGCAACAAACCGTAAACGTCGGGAACTGTTATCGCTAATTTCTTGCACTTAAGTAAGTTAAGGGTTTTGTTTTTAAATTAGTCATTGTTTGGCTTTGCGCGCTTATTTGGCCTTGATGCTTAAGAGGTATTTGGAATATTCTACTGCAAAACGCAATAGTTAGAAGGGTCGGCACTGCTGAAATACCACATGGCCGAAAATTTCGGACATTTGAGCCCATATGGCAGTAGCGGCTTTTCCCAATGGATAATAAAAATGGCGTACGAAATTACAAAGCATTATCTGAGACGCAATTGCCTTGCGGAAGATACAACAACAACTAATCGAGTATCATTCAGAGACATTTCAGCGCTATTTTAGTTACAAAATTTACAACAAAAATAAACTCCATACCTTTCATTCGGAACGACATCGTTTAGCAACTTCAGATCCAGTCAAAGCCTTGCAAACTCTTGCATATCACCGACAAAACAATCAAAGATTGAAATAACAAAAAATCTAATGACGCTACATAATTTGCCAAAATCGATGCATAACATACAGTTTAAGCCCTATCTGGAAAAAAAATCCAATCTTTCTCTTATGAATTTACCTTTTACTTCGGCTGTTAAAAACCGTACACAATGAAATAAGTCCTGAGAAGAAAGGCCGACATGTCACGCAGTTCCTGTTCCGTTCCATTGCAAAGAAGGCGAATAATTCTCGGTCGTTGCGCCTTGTTCTCGCCCGAAAACGCTGCATGTTTGGTATCAAAATTTTCCTTTTATGGCCTGCAGTTTTCTTGTACAGCAGTTTAAAGTTAAGCCTGCAATCGCTTTGTAAAGCAGTATCAAGCCTCCGCGCAAGAGCAAATGCGTGCGAGAATTTGATTTTCATGTTTACTATTTCTCGGACCACTGCAATTACTGTTATTTAAAAGAATCGTAGAAACAGTTTTTTTAGAAACTACAAATTCTCAATGTCTGACGTACTGAGTTATTACGGCCGGGATCGGTATTTCAACTGCATCGGCATTGATTCAAATCACAGCTTACAATATATAGTGAAGTAATGTGTCAACAGTGATCAGATTCTTCTAACAGTAAACGTAACTAACAAATGTTTAAAAAGCTAGTACAATTACAACCGTCTGTATTCCACGCTACCACACTTTCGACGACTTCAATCCGCCATCTTGCCCCTTCCTTGTGTTTTTCTTCATTTTTTGGTAATAAACCGCCGACACCCACGCGGGCTCAAATGTTCGAAATTTCTGGCCATGAATCACAAGCATGACGATGCAATTTCCCAGTATTGCAGTTAGCACGAACAGTCCAGTAACAATACACGACAAAATACTTGTCGGGTTGGTTTCCAATAAATTTTTAAGAAAAACCATTCCAAGTCTGTTGAACTCATGGTGAAGCCAAGTTTATCAGTGGATAACAGATTCACGATCTCTAGCTACTTCGAGAATAAGCTAGGCTAATCCGATGAGTAAACGTGAAATCGCAGTGATTCATACATTAAGTTTTAATTTACATGTTCATCTAAAATATATAAGTATATTATGTCGGTGAAAAGACAAATCGAGCCAATTTTAGCTGTCAAAATTCAGGACATCTCCTTTTGTGGTGCTTCGATCATGTGCTTCAGAAATAGTATTCGTTAGCAACGAAGAAAAGCTTGGCCCGGAGCATATGTCCTTTTCAGTGTTTTGAGCTGCGCATTTTCTGTGCCTAATGCTTAATATATTAACACTAATATCATGGGTGACAAATTACTCCTTAATTTTGGCGCGAAATTTCAGCCGTAATTTATAATTTCACATGTGAAATTATAAAATTGCTATGGCAACGCTTCCGTAACCCACGATTGTGAGCGTAATTTGTCACCCATGATATTAAAAGGTAACCAAATGGTTACGAGTGAAATTAGGAAATAATTTCACGCGCGTTTTGTCAAAATTCTAATAATTTCCCTCGCTTAAAGGCTCGGGAAATTATCGGGAGTTTTGACAAAACGCGCGTGAAATTAATTCCTAATTTCACTCGTCACCATTTGATTACCCATACATATATTCGAGTCCTTCGTTGATAAACATTTCTCTAAAAGCTAGTTGCACTGGAACATTCTTTCCGTTTGGTCAACTTAATTTTCCAAAAATGAATTGGAAGCGGCAACGTTTTGCGATACTGTTTAAAGAAAAGAAATTTCGCAATAATTTTAAAATATTGACACGCGTTAACAAATAAAGAAATAGTCTCCGAATCATTTGCACAGAAATTTGATATATTTTATTTTTTTTTGGACAGACCCATAGTACAATGATATTGGACAAAACGGAAAGATGGCAAACTCGTTTCCGATGAAGTTGTACAGTTGCGTGGAAGATCGCTCGAGATCAACAGCACGGAAATTTGTAAGGTGACGTTAAAAGATAGAGAGGTCTTACCCCAGGAGAGTAAACTTTTTTCGCGCTCCTTTAATCTCGAACTTGTCTTGCTATCGTGTAAATGGCAATAACATAAACAATAATAAGATAGATCAAACAAGTTTATCATACGGTTGTGTCGTAGCGTTCAATCTCACATTTGAGCTTTATAAAATGAGCAATACAATTTCGGGTAAAATAGCCCAGGAACACTTTTAACGGAGGATAAAATTACCGGTAATCGTGTGAATGCAAAATACAAAAGATAATTTAGAAAACAATTCGGGAGAACCCAGAAAAGAAGGGCTCTCTTCAATTTAAACCTGATACAAATTCTCAACACCTCCCCCCTCCCCCCTCCCCCACCCCCCACAGTTGTGGCAGTTTTAACCCTGGTCTTGAGCAATCAATTTTTTGAACTGCGGTTGTCGATAAGAGAATAATAAAGCCACCTTGAAAGGTCCACCGGCAACAAAATGTAGCTATCAATCGCTAAATAATTAACTGCTTATGGCTCTCACATAGAAAGCAACTTCATATGGAGTGAAAATGAGGTTTCTTGCCGTATTCCTGGTCGTCGTGATTTTAAAGCCATCGAATTGTACCACTGATCTTAGCAGTAGTATTTCCATGAAATTTTCAAAGCCATGCTTTGATGGAGACGAAATTGAAAACACCTGTTCAGAGCGAAGCGATTCCTGTCACGAGGAATCAGGAACGGAGTTTAAACTTGTCCGTTTGGATGGGGTAAAGGTAAGATAATTGTCAGAACTAATCGTGTAGTCGAAACTGCAAGTACTTTATCCACCAATTCGATATATATCATCTGCTGATGTTCGCTAGGTTGTACTTTAAAATCGCCTGAAATTTGTAAACAACAGGAAGCGGTGATATTATTAGAAGCTTGCTGGTATCTCAAGAGACTGGGCTTTTTGCCTCCTGCTATTTTGGATATTTTCATGCTATCTATAGATTTCAAATCGATCTTTACGAGGTCTTTCAACCAAGATTACTGGCCAAGAAAACATTAGAGCACACAAACTGAGAGAGACCAATACACTGGTTTTCCAATGTGTCTTTTTATGGAAATCAATGTTCTTAGCATAGATTGACCTAGGCTGGGATTAAATCGTAATCAAAACTTTGTTATTCCTTCATCAGTTCACTTACTCGTCTAGCGGTGCAAGGCGTATTACTTGTATGAGCTAAGATACTTGGTTATACATTGTAACACAGTGTGTTCATACTTGCAGTATTTAGAATATAAATATCCTTTCTTTCATAGACTGGTCACGTACAGTGGATGGAGGTCGGTGACGAACAGAAGAAAATTAAGCTCATAACACGAGCAATGACACCTTTAATATTTGGTATGGCGTTTGTTTTATTTTTTTTTTCTTACTCTCGCTCCATATATCCTTTTTTTATATCGTAGCATAACTTACCGATGTAGCCCGGCTGTTTTGGAAACTTCCTCAACTATTTGAAGATATCCAGCTTACATCCAACGGAAACTATATGCATAAATACCGCGTTCAATTTAACCATACACGATTGGCGAACCTTGAGCAAAGTAATTGTCCTACATTTTAACGCTGTGTGGAATTCCAACAAACGGCTTAGCTTTCTTTAGTTTCTCTTGTTACAAGTGGTTTAACCTTTTAAGTAGTATGGTTTGAACTGAATGAACTTTTATTATTTAAAGCATATATAGAGGATATTATATGACCGCGACGAAATACGGAATTTCTAATGGTGTAAGCACAGCGAAACATTAACTAACAGTTTTCAGTGCTAAAAGAGAAATCTCGTATCTCCAAAAGGCTATGCCATGTTCTATTGACTATGTAAACACCAATTAAATACCAAACTACTTCGTAATAGTTAGCAGGAAAAGTCGCGATTTATTATGTGCCCATAGCAACGGCGATCTTTTTATTAATGAAAATTACATGTTATTTTCACGAGAGAAGACATCATATTTTCGCGCTAAAGTTCATTGACGTTTACATAATAAATAGCGCTATATGAAGAAATACACCCAATTTTAACAGTTTTTTTGATAATTTTGTGACATTTTGGTATATTGAAGAAATGAGAGTTAGTTGTTCGAAATGACTCAAAAATACTCGGCCTGTACAGTACACTAGCACATCCTCCAGGAGGGTCCCTAGAGGGCGTGTAAAATATCTTAGGGCGGATAGGTGTCGGTCAAAGGCAAATTCAATATGAAGGGTTTGTTTCTCTAGTACCCGTCATTATGAAGTGCTAGGCTGTAGGGTCTTGAAATATTCGAGTGAAGGTGGGAGTTTCCGTTTGTGGATGCTTAACTGACTTGGTATGACTTGGTTCGATGGTTTAGAGACTTTCCTATTGTCGTTCTAAACTCGGTTATATACCACCTTCATCAATTCATGCTCTTTATTATTTCTTCAATTTAAGAAATTCCTGAGTTCTTATCAGATGAGGAGTGTGATCACATCATCTCACTGGCTAAAGAAAGCGGACTTCAAACAAGTACGTCAGGTTTTTTCAACTACGAGGCAGACTTTGATGCGGTCTTGGCGACAGCTGGTGAGGACGCATTAAACTTTTAACATTTTTTGCAACTTGTCTCTTGCTTTGTTAAAATTCTAATGAATCATAATTAATAACTGCATTCAGCTGGAAGACGTGCGATACAAGGTGTCTCATAAGCTGGCGCTTACCATTTAGTCATCGGAAGGCAGAAAACAAGAGAAACGGGACTTCCTGACCAAAACTGCGATCGACTTTCAGTTTAAAATAAAGATCGGGAATTCCACCCAACTTTGCACGAACCCGCTGAAAGTAAAGAAAGAGAGCGAGGCGCTATTGCAAGTCAGTCAGTCAATTAATGATTGATTTTGTGATACCCATTTTCAGTTTGAACAGCAACTAATTAGTGCTTTTTTCAGACGGGAACTGGACTCTCTCATCAGAAAAATCATTTGCTGGAAAATTTGACGCTTGGGATGAAAATGGCGATGGCTTTGTTGATGTTCAAGAGGTATTTAACATATTTTTTTAACGATACAAGTAGGCGTTGAAAATTGCCAAATTTCATCTATAAACTAAGATATTACACTTTCTAGCTCTGGAGTGGATTGGTTTGAATTGAATGAACTGTAAACAGCAACAACAACCACACGGTTTATTTGTTTTGTCAATATGACTCCCTGTTGCTGGATATTCGAGAAATTCAGTGGAAAACTGTTTTTAAGGAAAATGACTAAATAAAATATTTGTTGGAGTATATATCTGTTTAAATTTACTTTGTTTGCCATACAAGAAAAAAAATTAATGAGTTTACCTTCTTTTGAAATTAAATCAGGAGTGATTATCAAGAGAAAACAGTATTAGTAATTTCAAATTGTCGAGATTATTAAAGAAAGGTAATCATGCAAAATGGAAAACCTATAAACATAATTACGTTAGGTCAAAACTGACCAGAAAAATTCGTCGACGTCTGTTATTGTGGAAGGTCAGGACGTTTGCTGGCAAACACAAGCAGCTTTATCTGGAGGATGATGAGCTGCAAGACATGTAAGGCACATGCATAACTTTTTCAACTTTGAAATGAACTTTGTCACATTTCTGCATTTGTAAGTAAGCCTTAATTTCATATTAATATATTATTTTTGTTTTGTCTATTTATTTGAGAAAAGTAACCATTTAATATAAAATGGTTTACCATTTGTAATACTGTCAGAGATGTCAGTTTTTGTTTTCGCTCTACTTTTTAGGTTTGAACGATTGCAGATCAATAATGAACTAACAAATGGTAAGAACATAAGATTCGATTGAATTAAGTCTGTTATGTGTACTCAAACATCCCAAAACGTTACTCGCTTTGTTTTTGTTTCAATTTTTTTTTTTTTTTGGGAAATTCATCTCGGCTGCGCATCGTTGACTTTGTGCGTTTTCACATGACGTCACGAAAGCCATATTAGCGTTTTAAACCAATGAAACTACGGCCATCTTGGTGTCCGATGGTGTTGGAGTTGCAATGCTACTTTTATCTTATGTAAACACTTCTTTTTGTTCTATATATCAGGGCGCGTGTGTTAAAACGCTCATTTCAGCTTCGGGGAATAGACGTATCTGATAAGTTCAAGTCCGTCCCTCCTGGCTAAGACAATTTTTTTAATCGACTAAAAAAGACTTTTACATTCGTTTCAGGAAGATTAACAATGCTGTCATTTAACAAGCTGAATATTAAGAAGATTCTCCAGTACATGGATTTCTTGAAAAATAATAGTCCACGACACAGATTCCGTTTTAGTCAACAGGCCTGGCTATCACAAGACAAAACCGCTGATCCTGTCTTGAGACGGCTCCATGAAAGGTTAATTCGCTTGAAATACTGTAAAGTAACTAATATAGAACGAGGTCCCGTTTTTTATCTTTTAACCGTATTGCGCTGCAATTTGAAGATAATAAAATGCCGCATGTTTTATTGGGCCTTAAAGCTAAAACTGTTTCCTGTTTTACAGGATCATTACGTTAACCAAGCTCCCGAGAAAAATAGTTCAGGGTGGAGAACCAATGCAGGTAAGAGATTTGTTTGGTAATGCGCATGCACTTCTTGTCCATGTCCTGTCATGTCGTGTGTCACTGGATGCAAAAAAGACGCACCGTTTTAATGCTTAGATCCGAGAAATAACCACTTATCAAGCCATGAAAGTTTAATATGAAAGTTTATGAGCCGCTTCCCACGCCGAGAACTGTACTCGGGCCACAGCGGTGAGAGCACCGAATCCTAACCACTAGACCACGTGGGAATTCTACCAATCAAGATTGATCAGTTACGACAATCCAAAAGTATGATTGACAGGTCTAGTTACTAAAAACAATCGACAGACATTTTTTAGTCACATAACGCCTTTGATTTATTGATAAGGAGCAAACAAGATAAAAAAATTCACCCTTAAGACTATTAAGACGAATTATGGAAACGTTTTACAGGTCGTAAGGTACGAGAAGTTCGGTCACTTCCACGCACACATGGATTCTACCATCAAAGACCCTCATGTCCCTTGCTGCCATCAGAATTACCTCGGAGCATCCGACTGCAGAGTCTGCAGGTTGGCTATACATTATATTAAAGCCATGTGCTGTCCTTGTCCTAGCTAATACCAAAGACACGAGCCCTGCTTTAAAACCTCTTCATAACAAGTGAGCTCTATTCGAACTGGGTTTTCAATAGCATTTCGTTTCAATTAACTTTCAGGTATAACAGCTATAGCTCGTGAGCTTTTACACAAATATTGAAGAGGCTATAAAGAGTTCACACTAACAAACTACGTCTTGAAACGAAACTAGACGTTCTTGCAAGGTCAATAACTTAGGTCGGGAAACTAGCCTTGGTAACGTCTACAAGACTTATCACCTCTTATCTTGTCATGTTTTTCATCCGTTTTTTTTTCCTCCTTTTTTCAGATTTATTACCATCCTGTATTTCCTTAACGATGTAGAAGAAGGAGGGCAGACAGCCTTTTTGATGGCAGACAACACTACAATCACTCCAGAAGTAAGTAATTAACCTGAGTGAATTGTGACAAAGTGAGCAGAGCTTGCAATTTGCACATCAGTCTGTTTCTGATCAGTGCAATGCCAGAAGACCAGGCACCATTTTTTCTCCGGTAATAGCGCACTTCCCATGTGGTTAGGATAGGGCGCTCTCACCGCCACGGCGTCGGTTCAATTCCCGGCGTGGGAATTTGCTCTTTTTTCTGCTATTCTTTTAGATTCATTGAGCTAGTGAGGAGTAATTACGTAAAGTAACTCACAGTAGTTGCTTATTTGTCAAAATGTCTACCGGATGAAATATTAGCTGGTGGCTTGGCTAAATACACATGTCCAACGAGCAAATGACGAGACAAAAAGTCAAAACATGTTATGAAAACTAAACAAGAACAAAAATAATTCAGGGTTTTCACTAGCTTTGTAAGGTAGCGGACATGGTTTTGTGTCTTAGCGCCATAAGACGCGTTACGAGCGCGGAAGGCGCAAGCACCTAGGGGGTTCTGGGGGCATGCCTCCAGGGAAATTTTTAAAATAGATCACTCAGACACGCCGTTTCCAGGGTTTCTCAGGCAGGCCTGGAGTTCACTTAAGTTCTCTTTAAAAAGTAAAATATTGAATGAAAATGGACAGTAAAAGTAAAACTCTCAGATATTGGTATCAATGTACTGGACGTGGAATGAAAAACGACCGGAAGATACGTCCGGACTCCGGCCTCAAACGAAAGCTGATTCAATATACACGGCCATTACGTCGCAAGTTCACCCGAATAGCGTGGTAGTTTTTTTGCACGTAGTGGTGAAATCAGTGTTGAAGTGATCGGTCGCAGACGACATTGTAAGCAGCTGTGCGGAGGAATGAAGATTCCATGCCAGTTGCTCAAGCAAACTGCAAATGGCGAACACTGGTTCGAGTTTAGAACCTGAAGATCCAAACAAACGGCTTCTTTAGGAGCCACCACTTCCTCCGAAAACAATGATAAATAGCAGGCTTCAATATGTTTAATCTTTATTCACTAAAGGTTTTCAGTTCAATATATAACCTCTACAAGCCATGTTACTCCCTCTGAAAGCAATGGTCTCGTGTATAAGCCACATCCGCGATTTTTGGCCCAAATAGGAAAAAAGTGCGGCTTATTCACGAGCCTTTAAGTAAATCATTTATTCGTCAAGATTAAAAGTTAAAAGTAATGACAGAATAGTGGAAGAAGTAGAAGGTAACATTTTTCAAATATTTTAAGAGTCGACTTGATGGAAATCTTAAGACGACGCGTTTTAGAGGCTATTGGAAGGATTTCATCTTGGAGAGTTTCATGTTCCGCCAGACAATGTAACACAATCTGATTATTTCTCTATTGCTTTGTTAGGAAATTGAAAGAACGGAAGAGATCAATCTCAGCATTAATTGCCATTCCGCGAATCTTATTCTGCCTCCAAAGAAAGGTACCGCTATCATGTGGTATAACAACTTCATTGACCCCGAGAGCGGTCTTCTAGGGTCCGTGGACCGTCACACATTGCACGGTGGGTGTGACGTCATCAGAGGAGAGAAATGGATCGCAAACAACTGGCTGACGGCGCCTACAAAGTACTCAAGACATCTTAAGAGCATACATGACACGGGATTCGATTGAACATCTCAATACATTTGGTTTAGCAGTTGGTGTATTCGTGATACGAAACAATCAGTATGCTGCGCATAAAGGTAATGAATGTGGTTGCTAGCCTTGGACTGTAGACCGATTCTCGGCTGTTATCTCGCGCCGCAGAGACAATGAACTAAAAAAAGGGCTAAGGCTAGAAGCATATTCAGGACATTATTTGTAGCCTTGCATAAGATACTCATCGTCATTTTTAATATTAATACACCCGAACATTCATCTTTTATTGTGTTTATTTTGCAATAATAAATTCTGATAAAAAGAGTCTTGGATTCGAAAGACTGTAAAGTGGATAATCGAATTAAGGCTCCTTGATAGCGTAAAATAATAAGGTAAAAACAGGTATTGAAGAGAAGGAAGAAAATACCCAAGCCCTCTGAGCTTGGGTCCTCTACGTTCGTCTGTAAATTCAAAAGCAAGGGTACAGGAAGTGGAAAGTATCTTTTCTTTTTCTACTACAAAAATGGATGACAGCGGTAGACAACAAATGATGGGAAGAACAAAAACGCGGACTTCATTTATTCGGGTTCACCCAATCAGTCACACTGAGCTGGGACCCAAAAGTGTGACAAGGGTATCAAAGTTTATTGTACAAGCTAGCGTTTTTTTTTTTTGAGTCAAAGTCGAGCGATGATGTGTCCAACAATATGTATGCGTTGAGCTGTTCTTTAGCTTTGTCCGGTAGCCGGTACTCTTTAGACGGTTATTAAGGCCATGAGAAACAGGCGAGACACATTAAACCATGCAACCTAAAGTTGATAAAAGTAAATACCCAGTGATACAACTTACGGTACTAAAGCTAAATTCATCATTCCTCTAACCATTTCTGGTAACTCATATCTATCTGCCGAGTCCCGTCTTCCACCGCACGCTACTGCTTTCAATTCCTAACACTCTCCCTAACCACTGATTCTCCAGTATTCACATAGCACAAGGTTTGGCTCTCAAAGACATCAGTAAAACATTCAGATCACCCGACTGAAACATGGAGCACGCTTGATCCGTAGGTTTATGCCAAATGTTCGCAGATTTTCAGGATTTGCAAAGAGATGATCTTTTCTTATTTATTTAGTCCACATTAGCTAATATATATTAACATTTTTCCATTTTTTTTTTTTAAAAATTAGTCTGCAAGATATTTAGTGCACGATTAACAAAGGGAGGACCCCTCTAGCCTTTGGCTATAATCACTAACCGAAGGTTCATTCACTAATCGAAAACGAAAGGAAAATAATGATCACGTTTCAACGCTGGGAGTCGAACCCGAAAATACTGGAGAAAAGTCCCTGAAGGAAAACAAAGTTCCGTCAGTAGTGAATTTGTTAATCCGTAAAAACAAACTTTGAAACTATACATTGTGTTGCTCATGTGTTCAATTATTGCGCAAGGCGACGACAAAAAAGCAACATAGAATTAATAACGCCAGATAACTATTAGTCAAATCCAACATCATAAGAACTTTTAATGTGTCTTGAGTGCTTTGTTGGTGCTGTGAGCCAGTTGTTAGCGATCCACTTTTCTCCTTTAATGACGTCACATCCCCCGTGAATCGAGTATCGATCTAAATCTCCAATAAGACCGCTGTCCGGGTCAATAAAATTGTTGTACCACATGATGGCGGTGCCTTTCTTCGGAGGGACAACCAGGTTGGCTGTGTGACAGTTGATACTCAGGTTGAGCTCGTCTGCTAATGGGTTTTCTAATTCCTGTGAGTGGCATGAGAATAAAAGTCAGTGCAGTTTAAAAGTCGTGAAGTAACTGAGGCAGGCTAGAGAAAAGTCAATGTTTTTTTACCTTAATTTACGTTTAATGTAGCTCTACTGCTATTGAATACATACTTAGCAACGGTAACTTTAACACTTAAACATGATGAAAAGAAATCAAATCAAGAATTGGTCAAGGGGGCATTTTTTTATTCGTTTGTCTGTTTGTTTGCTTGTTTGTCTTTCTGTTTGTTTGTCTGTTTGTTTGTTTGTTTGTTTGTTGTTTGTCTGTTTGTCTGTTTGTCTGTTTGTCTGTTTGTCTGTTTGTCTGTTTGTCTGTTTGTCTGTTTGTCTGTT
>OMLO01001143.1_pt1 | contig 19785 bp, 6 predicted proteins | sample 1674811 | NCBI WGS metagenome assembly OMLO01 (sample SAMN06265003, study PRJEB25207) | coral metagenome | isolation source: Coral host | place: Mexico:La Bocana,Puerto Morelos, Mexico | collected 2008-11-13 | reverse complement strand
TCGTTTTCTAAATGGAGCGTTCCTCGATTTACCGCCGAACTTGTTTTAAGTTTTAACAAGTCGCTCTGAGGTGGTAAACGTGTTGAACCTGATGGAAGTAGTAGCAATTTCCTCCTGGCATTGAGGCTTTGATACGAAGACTCTCTCTCTTTCTTAACAGATAGTAAAGAGCTTTTTGCTGTGTTTAACGAAACATCTACAGTAACACTGTTTTCATTAGAATGAAAAGTTAAGTCCCCCAGAGCAATGCTTGACAACATCAGTAGGGAATTTGTTTTTGACGTTGATACATCTGAAATCACAAATTAAAGTAAAATCACAAGGGAATACTCCACACGACTGAAATTTTAAAGTTTAGGTTTCCTTAGTAAGATGCTTTCAGGGATATTGTTATGCCCCCTCCCCATCGGATAGCATTATAGTCCATTGCAGGGTCCCCCAAACCTTTTAGTAAAGTCCTCCTGTTTAGACTGACTGAGAGACCTCTAGGTGTACAGTGCAGGCATTTAGCGCTCTAGGCGTACACAACAGGATAACAACCTTGGAGAGAGATTAAAACCATCTGGTATCCACGGCCCCTTGCTAAAACTTCCTTCCACTGTCCGAAAAAAAACATACTTTAGTTTTGCTACCTTGTCAGAATAAACCAGTTTGGAAGACCATTGATCAATGGTAAGCGTTTTCCCAAAATCAGCAAACCAACTGAATGAGATGGAGTGCACCTGGGGGTGGACCATTTGACTTTTGAGGGGGTGAGGGTGTGGGTGATTTGGTACTCGCAGAGGCATGATTTCTTAAACCCCTTCTTGGAAACTGTGGAATTCAGCAAATGGTAACTGAAAAGCGAACTACATGTCCCATAAAAGGCAGTTTACAACTTCCCAACAGATTTTTCGAGAAAAAGGAAGCTCTACACAAAATGCAAAGATTGTTTGACTAAATGGCAAGCATGCATAGACTCTCTAACTACTTGTAAAAATAAGTTTTACATTTTCCTCACCAGAACAGTCTGTTCCAATAGCACGTGTATTTCCATTAGCTGGTTTCTTGCCGCATGTTAGCTTCCCTTTACCAGGTTTCTTTGGTTTGGTTTTTACTTCTTTTTTCTTGAGAACTGGTAGAAAAAATTGTAGTGAGGTATTCAGAGTTATCCAGGTATACTTACAACTGCAGCGAAGAGACCATAAGAATTTAGAGGGGGGTGTGGGGTGATTTTGAAAATAAATATCTAGCAAGTATACTTGTACCAAATATAATTCATGCACAACAGCCCTACTGGGTTAAAATTGTGCTGCAATTGAAATTTAATTATAATTAGGGGGTGTCAACAGTCTATATCTTTGTACATTGTTCTACTGTTTCTACAAGGATTATTTTGAGAAAACTGACTTTTAACAACAGTAAATGTTCTCTAAGAACTACATGTATGTATATGTTTCAAAATTAAATTCAGGTAAAAATTAAATTCCTTGGTCTCTTGGCCCTACTTATTCATTGACTATGAATAATTAGGGTTAGAAGACAAAGGAAATTGAGAATCAAACCAGGTTAAAATAATTTTTACCTGAATTTAATTTTGACCTGTAACATATACATGAGTTCTTTTTCTCAAGAGTTATATAATAATTTGCTTCTCTTAGTTACAATAACACACAGACACGCAAGAATATGTCAGACAGTCACATTAGCAGACGTCACCTTGATATACATGTAACAACAAATTCTCATAAGTAATTTTTTAAAAAATATTGAATATTTAGTGAGAAGAATTAAAATGTTGATTGTGCTTCCAACTGAAAGGGTTTATTAAAGTGGTACTATGACAAAAATCGCATCTTTCCGATCTAAGCCATTTTAAGACATAAAAAAGTAGTCTGTATAAGAAGCAAAATGCTGTTTACTATTTTCAAATATCTATTTTCGTTCCAGAGATATTCAAGTTTTTAAAATATGCAAATTAGCTAATTGATGATGATGATGATTAGCATATTTGCTAATGGTGGCCCATATGTAGGATTGAGCAAGCATATGAATATTTTAACTTGAGTTTGTGGCACCATTCAATGTTTTTTTGTGCTGAAAATCACCAACAGATTGAAATAAAGTAGGTGGGGACTGGAAAAGAGTGAGTTGCCATGGAAACATAAATTTTATAGTCGTTGGTGTGTTTCCTTTAGAACTATTATACTACCAAGTTTCAATGGTCTGTGATGCAAAATTGGCCAAGGTAACTCTATTAATATACCTCATATAATATTGGTTTGAGTATATGACGTCATCAGTCATCTCATTTGCATATTTTACGTATTTTTCAAACACAAATATCTCCGGAACTAATGCAGATATTTGCAAACAGTAAACAGGGTTTTTATTCTTTCATGGAATTCTATGTGATGCAACTAAAAAATCAAGGGGTAAAATTTTGATCGTAGTACCATTTTGAATGTCTCACCTGGTTTTTTAACAGGTTTTGGTTGTTTTTTCACTTCAACTTTGACTAGTTTTGCTGCTGCCACAGCCTCTTTCTCTTTTTCTTCAGCAGTTAGCCTGAAATTATAAATAGGATAAAGTTCAAGATCTAAAATGATAAATTATACAGACTTGATCAGCAGCAGTGTTATATGAAGTTAACTGTAATTATGCAAATCAGACTTTTTATTCAACCTAATCTCCTCCATAAGCCATGCCAACAAGGCATCATACACTGTAGCAGCTGATGAGTTGACTTTGATATATCTCATATTTTTGGCAGTCAGCATTCAGTTGTATTCAAAGCATGCTATTCATGAAAACATCCTGCAGACAGATTTACCATATTGCTGGCCCCACCCCATAGTAAAATTTGAAGGTTGGATAAAAAACCTTAAATAAAGAAATACTTTATATGAGCATACAGTCAGTAGTTGTGGTCAGACCAGCTGATCAGTACCTGAGAGGCTGTGGGTTCAGATTTTGTCAAGGGCTCAATAGTCAGACTTTTTCATTGTCCCGTGCTCAAAACATTCTCAAAATTTCATCATTTACCAGTTATATATTCCTGTTAAATTTCAGGATCACTACTAACAGTAGCCTCATGGATAGTGTGCTCAATTCCAGATTGAGCAATTCTCTCCACCCAGGTGTATAAAGGGGTATGGGCAACCTTAATGCGGGCCCAGGTAACCCTGTGATGAACTAACATCCCATCCAGGGGGGGGTAGATTAACTACTTAATAACCCAGAGTGAGGTCGTTAGGGGAAAATCTCAAACTGAGGCCTCACCATCGCTCGGTAAATACGTCAGGCCAAGGTTTGAGATTTTCCCGTAACAACCTAACAGTCAAGGTTATTAAGTTGTTTATTATATAGCACAAAACAAAATAAAGCAAAAAGGCCAAAACTAGCGCACCAGAAGTGATCACTTTACATCCGATAGTGTGCGCACAAGCCTGTAATCGAACTGTGGGCATTACATAAGAATAATGCCCTACAATTCAGTGACAATTAGCCAATCAGACCACACGTTATATCCCCTACAAACACAAGCCATATAATAAAGACTCCTGATCACTTCATGCTACAAAAACCAGGATAAGCTCCCACCTGATGGGCCACTTGGCTAGTATGCACTGCACCTTGCCTATGTACAATATAATTTGCGTCATAATGCAAACAGAAGTTTCAATTTGCCTAGATAGGATTTTTCACATCTTGGCCCCTGAAACACTAGGTGTAAAACACATATTTGTTCCCAGTAATCTCTAACTAAACACATCATGATTATTATCTGACCATTAGTTTTGTCACCTGTTTGATATTTTTGCAAGATAGGAAGTCAGTCCTTGCTGTAAAGTTGATTGTGGTACATGTTCCTTGTTCTTTTCTTCATCTGTGAATGAATTTATTACAGCCTTTCCTGCTTTAGTTCTAAAGAGGTCCTCAACAAATCCACTCGCTTCTTGCTTGGCGGCAATGTACAGCATCAATCTCAAAATGCTAGTCAGTTCAACACTCAGAGGAGGCAAGGAAACTGTTTCTGTTGAAAAAGAAAATGGTGACTTGTTAAGTACAGCATACTACTCACTCACAGGCTAAGTGAGCCTACCTGGGGGTTGGGTGCGGTTGGGTGGGAACAGACTTATTAAAACAGACACAGGATGGATGAGTTTATTTACATGTAAATACACTGTAATTTCTCTCAGGAACATGTGAAATAGTTGATCTACAAAAAGAATTGAGTTAACACAATGATTATTTATTATAAATAAAGTAATTACAAAATTTAAAGGCCTAACCTAAACTACGTAACTATTCAAATAAAAAATACATACTGGTAATACATAAATACATAAAGGATATTATGTGTTTACTTAAACAGATTAACGGTTAGATATGTAGTCTGGTTTTAAAATCACCTAATGTCACAGATAATCTATTGACTATAATTTTTTTCTCCTCTGGTACTCTGGCTGCAACCCTCCTCCATATAGCCTGCAGTGCAGCTGTAAGGGCATGCAAGGGCACATATTCGTATTAGGCCACCATCTTGGATTCAGTAGCTGTGGAGGATTGGGGCGAGGAGATCTTTGCACAGGAGTAGGCGTATCCCTACCCTGCCTCTGCACCAACCCGCTACAAGTCAAGCATCCAGTTACAATCCAAGATGGCGGCATCAAACTGATTTATCTAGCGTTCCGCTACAAAATAATGCCTGCACTGCAGGCTAACCCCATTGCAAACAGCCAACAGTCTAAAATATTCCAATTCAAGGGTACTGGCCGGGTGGGTCTCTCAAGACAGAGAGATGACTTCTTCATAATGGCTAATCCTTACCCTGACTTGTTTGACTGTTCAGAACTGGATCTTTCTTAGTCGCCACATTAGTCAATGCCTTGAGAAATCTTCCTCCATAGTTTTTACTACAAACAAGCTTCCGAAACCCAGTTGAGATCTCTTCTTTATATATAAATTTTGTGCTCCCTAGAACTTTGCCATCAGTTGTTTCCAGTTGCACAACAACAACACCTGGCTTTTCACTTCCTGAGCAAGTCAAACAACAGTAAAGCATCAACTAAATGTATTTATTATTCCACCATATTTACATCACAGGGAATGGATAGATGACTTTATGAAATAAATACATGGAGAGGTGAATGGTAAATGCAATACTTCAAGACATGAAGAAGAGACTTTGTCTAGTGGTTTTCTTGGTCAGGCCCAGATTTTTTGACTTCTTCAATTGTAATACTGATACATGTGCTTCTGATCAATATATTTTAAATGCAAGCTAGAGACATTCATGTTCTAAGATGCCAAGTCATTAATAAAAAAAAACACAAGTTCAATTCAGTACTTCTGTCAAGTCTTTTTTCATTTTACCAAAAATGGAGACTGTAAGACACACATAAACACACATAAAATGTTTCACTAATTGTGCACACTGTGATTGGTCAGTTCAAGTTCATTATAGCTCCATAAAGCACGCGGCTTACGTCACACGCATGCTTTATTGAGTTATCATGCACGATGCTTGTGTCACGAGTTTGAGCATGCGCAATTTCCTTAGCATTTTATAACAGAAATAAAAAACTGCGTTGTTGAGTTATATAAGCACTTGGGAATTTTTAAGAACACTCGAGAAGTGCAAGAAGCACTTGGCTGAGCCTCATGATTCTCTATGCACTTCTCTCATGTTCTTAAAAATTCCCGCGTACTTATATAACTCAACAATGCACTCGGATGCGTTTTTTATTTTTTTATGAAACTGTTGCAGAGCCATGGTCTTTAAAGACCCTTTGCCACACCTTAATACACAGTAGTTCCTCTCAGTAGCAAATATAAAATCAGTGGCCACTGAAGGCCAACGAAACAAAAACTAGTGAACAATCAGTTTTAATTAATCAATCAATCAACATTTTTCTTTGACTTATAACACTATCAACTGACAAACACTTTTCATCTGACACGTTGTCATCCCTAGAAATTGCATTCCCTTTGATTAGCACCATGAGTGACCTTGGATCAGATCTACATTTTTTAGCAAACACCAAGTTCCTGTGCTTGAGAATTGTGAATCAGGAACTTTGAACCTGACCAGAGGTTCTGGACATGACTACCAAACAACAGTTCAGAACTACCCTCATGAGACTATCATGTTATGCAAATTCCTGGGTTCAAGCCATTTACCATGTTACAGTGTGTTACTGTTAGTAGTGCATCAGCATCATATGGTAACATAATGCATGGCCTTGGATTTTAGCCAATAATAATGCTGATAATTCCCATAAGTTTTAGCTATTGTTTGACATACTTGGTATGTACTCTCCTATCACTGCCTGCTCTTTCCACAATGAAGCAGGAACCACATTTCCACTACCAAATCGGACACAAAAGAGTGAACTCTGGATATCGATGTCTGCAGGTAACAGCTTGTTAAGAAGCAGAACAAATTTATCACCACCCTAAAAAGAAATAATGATTGTAAAGAATTAAGATCATCTCAGCCTAAGGAAGATTACCCCTAGCATGATGCATGATTCCAAAGTTTTTCGAGATAAGGACTGAAAGCTAATCAAGGTTAATTCAGACCTAAGGGAGAAATCAGAACACTTGCAAGAACTAGTTGCAGTGGTTGCTATAACTACACATGTTCATAAACTGCTTTTGAACTTGAACGCATGCCCACAATCAAACTGGATTTTCTTTGAATTTGTGTGTTCTGTCACTGCTGGCCAAAAACTTGCAGGCACCGAGCACAAGATTATTGTATTTGTACCTCGCATGGGGACGATCCTGGAATTATTTCACCCACTAATTCGTCAGATTCTGGAAAAGAAGAAATAAGTTATGGTAAGCATTTTGGTCTGCAACATGGTATCAGTTTTACAGACTCTCTGCTGTAGAAAATTACATTTTTTTTATTCAAACCTAACTCACAATGGAAAAAAAACACAGGGGATTTAACATTCCCAGACTTTTGTTGTCTACTAAAATATGAATAAATTATTATTGTAATCACCTATTTTGATTGGAGCTGAATTTGCTGAATGCAGTTCTTCCTCAGATTGGAGGCCGTTCAAATAGTCATCCAGGAGAGAATTGAAATCTATAACCTTAAGACAGAGAAAATAATACGAGGTTATGCATATTTTTAACGGTTGGTCCACATGGTTCCGTCTGGGATTCTTTCCCGCACAACATTTTCAAAAAAAAAACACTTACAGAAACTGTACCTACTTTTCAGCATCTTATTAGTAACGCGAATTTGCAGTGTTTTGGCGGATAACTGAAGGAACTTAACTTCTTTCCGCTAACTAAGAAGCTTACAGTAGGTACGTCACGAGCTGAATCATTCCATACAGAAGCGAGTCGAGTGTCAAACATAAGACTTACATGTTATGTATGCGTTTTGATTACTATAAATTCGCACATCAAAACCAACTCTTTTTAACCAGACAGTATAGCTAAGATCCGAAAAGGAAGAGAGACATATTATACAGTGTAAGGAAGACACAAATCCAGCACTAACTCTAGAAAAAGGCGACACAAATAACCTACCTCGAGCTTCTTCCTTCCTTTCCAGTGCACTTGGCTACTCGATTCCTCATGTTTTCGTTTACGCGACAAGATTTTATCACTTGCTGGTTTAGACGTTCTGTCTTCGTAATCAAAGATGGTTGGAATTGCATCGTGCTTCAGCGTTGCCTTCTTCGGCCTTGGCAAGCCAAGCGAGTCAAAAAGTTTGTAGTTGTGAAGAAAGCAATGAGGTTCAAAATGGGCCGAACACAACCTTGAGTACTTGTTGGGTTCCCAGTTCAAGCGACGGACTTTCTCTTTCCAGATCTGGCGGTATTTTTCATTAGTAGGAAATTGGAAGAAGCTCAAAGACTTCGTCTTTTTTCCATCGTTGTTACAATTGAACGCGGTACAGTAAACCATGTTTGATTCAAGAAGAAAATTCCTTGCTGCTCCCACAAGTAACTATCGCCGAGCACACGGGATGGCACCTGTGACGTCATGCTTGCCCTGTGTGTTTGTTGAAATGTAAAAGATCCGTTGATTGGCCACTGATAACCAATCAAAATATCCGACATACTTCGCAAGAAAGTTTTGCGCGGCATATTTGATATGAAAGCGATGCTGTTCACTTGTCTTCAATATGAAACGAAAAACTCACTGGTGATCTGAAGCGAAGATGAACTATATTCTGTGAAGGTAATGCTATACTTTCTGCGAAGATTGAGATTGAAACTTTGTACGTTTGCTACCAGATGCTCGTTTCTCGTTTCTTTGCTGCATGGTTGTATAAAGATACGTGGACACTGTTGATTTGAACGAGTCCCGTGGCAAGATCCTTACATCAAATCTCACAGTCAATTCGGTTCTTTAACCTGTATTAAAAGGGAAGCAGTGTTAGATCCACGAGCCTCGAAATTTGAACATGCTTTAGTATGTAGCAACATGTGAACGAAGTTGTTTGTTCTGGATTCTGTGGCTGAAGCAAACCCAAGACGTAAGATTTCTGATCCTTACATTCAAACTGTAAAGGAGTAATTTAAACATGGTATAAGCTTAAATACAAGCAAGGCTTTGATATAAAAATGAATGTTAAACTTACTGAGAAAACATATAATCTATCAATTTGAAAAATCTAACTTGTTGCAGGTATGAAGTGCATGAACAGGCCTTTCGGAGGGATGCCATCTTCATATTTTCCTTCCAAACACGATGATGTTGCTGAAGAACAGGGATATTTGAGGTAGACATATACATGTATCTGATGATTACACAGGTGCATTTCTTTGGGCTTATCAGAATCAGGGTCAAAGATCCAAGATCACTCAGATTTTGGTGCATCAAAGGAACTGAGTAATTCACTCTGGAGAAAGATTAATTCATTCCTTTGATGCAAGTGATCTTGGATCAGTCATCCTGACACCCAGTAGGGGGGGGGGGTGGTACTTGGGTCAATGGTTGCTGGGTATGTGCCACTAGTCTCTAAGATCCCCTACACAATTTACATGTACATGTAAGTCTAGTTTTTGGCCAAATATAGACCCCATCTTAGTCACTCTTAGGAAAACGTAATTTTCATGATCTTAACTTAGTCACTCTTCAAAAGAAGATCAACATTGTATTTTCTTTGATAGATGGTTACAACCAAGACCTTTACATAACCCTTAAATGCCACAGCACTTATGTTTTGGTGGACTTTGTTCTGGACCTATGGTTTTGTACTATTGAGAAGCTAGTTAATTTTTTAAGCTGGGGTTTCAAGAATGGAATATTATACGGTCAATGCAAGCTTATTGTTAAATTTAGTAAACAACAACTTTCTGATCTTGTTATCCGAGACGTTTCCCATTTTGAAACCCTTCTTACCCCAAACAGCCAAAAATTTGCAACCCCATTCTAGTAACTCTATTAGAAATGCAACCCATAGTTACGTCAGTTGTGAAAATGCGACCCTATCCAGTGGCTCATCCCCATTAGACTCTTATAAGTGAGTACCCCCCCAGTCCTGACATTGCAAATGCCAGAGGAACACATACTACATGTAAATGTACAGGGTTAATGTGATGCAGGAAGTTATGGGCATATGGTGCACCCTGAAATCTTCTCAAGTACTAATCCACAGTCACTAGGTTGAGTAAGTACTTACCAGTATTTCAAAACTGTGGCTTATTAGGGTAGCATATTAAGCTTGTCATATCATACCAGGAATCGGTTATTTGATGGGTTGATGCTATTCAAGAGAAAAATAACTGTCAAATGTGCATTACATCATTAATTATCTACACAACAATCTACAGTATGCTTTCCACAGAATAGTAATAATTAATTTATCTGACAGGAGCTATCATCCAACCAATGACCATTGGAAGCCAATTTATGTAGTTGGAAAACATTTACCAAGTGACAGACAGTAATAAATTTATTCAAACCTTAGAAATGAAATTTAGAAGGCAGGTTTCAGAGACAGAAATGTAATCACTTTTGTTGTGCAACATGCATTTTTCAGAATGCAAAGAAATGGTGTTACGCTTGAGCCTCTGAACTTCCCTGCAACTCAGTCAATACTGTGGTAAGTATAACACAGCTATAAACCTTTGCTTCCCACATTGTAAATCCATTTTACTTCCCAAAACATTAATTTTACAGCCTATGGAACTCTGCTTTACAGTTATCTTGTTAATACGGTCACCTTGTTGTTACGGCCAGTCTTTTTTGTCCTGGCAAAATGTTCTTACATTTTCTCATGAGAAAATGCAGTTAATATGGCCACCTAGTTAATGAGGCCAATGGCCAGATTCTGAAATCCTTTATAATTTTAGATTAAATCTGCCTGATGAGTGCGTAAGCATGAAACTCAGAGTTGCAGTGAATCATGTGTGTTTCCATTTAGTAACCCAATTCTATTCTATACACCGCTCTACACAAATGTGTATTGAGCACTCTTCAGCAGTGTTAACTACAACTTCTCATGATTAATTTTAGCCCCATTAATATACCACTCAAATCAGTTATGTTCATCGTTTTGGTGTTACATGTGATAGCGTGTGTACGGAATGAAGTTTGAATTTTTTAAAATATATGATTGTGCATTTTGATTGCTTATTGCAAATTGTTTAGAACTGCAATCGTGATATGTCTGTCAAGATGTTACTTTGAATGGATAACATTGCTCATAGTGCAATACTTATCTTACAGGAACAGAACTGCTCAAGGAGACACTGAAACACTCCATTTGACAACAAAACGGTCAGTTCTTACATGTACTTTGAGCATTCTTTGTTACAGCTCCCCCTTCTAGGGCTATGATGTCTGACAAGTAGTCTGGCTTTTACTCTGGCTGGGCCTGTGTAAAATATTTTGCCAAGATCTCACTAAGATTGCCTTGTCATACACTGTATTTGTCTTTTAAAATCTCCTCAAGATTGCCTACCTCTGCTGTACACAGATTGGTGAAATTTATCTAGCCGAGATCCTGGCAAAATCTTGTTGAATTAGAGGCCATTAAGTTGTGCTCTTGGAGATATAAGATACCTTACTACATGTATCACAGCATCGGCCTGGCCAATCCCTGGGCCCCCTTTATTGAACAAGAAAGGGCCTAACTTCATTTCGTGCCCCTTCTTTAAGTACATTCTGCTTGTCTAGTACTAAATACATGTATTCCAGTCCTGCTGGACCTACAGTACATGCGGTTCCTACATTTATGTAGAGAGAAGTGTCAGCACTGATGAGCCAGTTCTTAGCTGTACTGACTACCCACCTTCTTATTTTAGGAATGTGAGGCTGTATATCAATGAGAAGACTTTGCGCTTGGCTCGCAGACATGTCAATCAAAGCAAGTCTTCCTTTGCATGTTTCTTTGTTGGTAGCGTCTCTGTGGACTCGAGTGAGTATAAATTATAAGACATTTTCCGCTAGACATATGATTTTCCTTAGGCACAGAAATTCTGTGCACATAGAACAGTCAGTTAGACAATTATATGATATTTTTTTGCAACTTCATAACATTTTCAGGAGAGGACAGCATTGATGTTACAGTTGACAGATTTGATCCTGGCAGGGAGGTGCTGGCCAATAATGGTATGGTGTTCACTTCCGAAGCAACAAACAAAGCTTGCTTAATTTCTATGCAAAAGAAAGACAGCTTGCAGTGTATTTAATTCACAACATTTATGTGTACTAGCACTTGTCTGAACTTTAGTGGACGACAACCTTTTACAGACCAGTAACATAAAATCCATTTTTTCTCTATTCTTGACTGATTTTTGAAACATTTCTGATATACATGTAACAACTGTAAATAAATGCTGATTTACTCAATATTTGTTGACGGTTTGCAGGCACAGCAAAAGTAAAAAGGAAGGTACCCACAACTGTAGTACCTGGTGACTACATTGTTCCCATAACAGTAAGTTATAAATTAAATTATCTCTTGTGAACACACTGCTGGGAGCCATAATTTCACCATAAACACATTCTAAAAGTATTTTATGAGTGGGTGGGGCATGTCAGGTAATGGCAGATGGCAAAACAAAAACTGAAACCCTTACACAAGGAACATGACCTGAAACCCCCATGCACCTGAACTGAGAATCCCAGCCATGTGTGAGAAAAACGTTTTCTGCTTCTTTCGTACCTCGGCCAACGGAAAACCACACTGTTGCTTTGTGCCCATGGCATAGGATAGTAAGACCTTCTTCAACAATCTTCCTCCATGCTGATGTAGATAGCGTCTCTCGTGACTCGTCTGTTTTCATTGTTAACTAGGATACATGATTCTACCCTGCTATTATGTTGTACTTTCAATCGCCGAGTCTAATTTTCCAGCTGTTGTTGTTGTTGTTTTTTGTAGTTGATTCAAGGTCTGAGTGGAGCTGACAGTTCTGTGACATACACATTGGAGGAATTTCAAAATGCATTTCAGGTAGTTAGTATTTCTGTTTTTAGTCAGAAATCTCCTGTAGATCTATACATTTTACATTGTGCACCATACATTTGAATGAATTTTGCCTTTTCAAAATGTTTCTGGGTCATGCATTTATCAGTTAGCACAAAGTAAAACATTCATTCTATAAATGTTTTGAAATGTTTTAGGTTCATTCATACATGTTTATATCCATTGTGTTTTTGGAGGGGGAAAAGGGGGCATAATTTATTAGGAAGATTTTTGCAATTAAGCTTAAAAATTTGACAATGTACATTATAGTTTTCTTACTGTTTTTGTCACTGCTTTGTAGGTTCTGTTTGGTAGGATTAGCAGTCAGGAAACTATGAATCTTTCACATGTTGTGAGCTTGAAGGTCTGCTGTCATTCACACAGTGATGATGATGATGAGATCATAATCAATGTCAACTGTAAGTATGGTCCCTGTGCGTGAACAGAAACTGAAATGCAGTCTTGCAAACAGACAAAATACAGTTGAACCTTGCATAAGTGGCCACCCAAAATTTCAAGCCTAGGTGGTCACTTACTGGAGCTTAGACCATTATTGAGTCAAACTTTTGCCCGTGATTAGAATATGGTGACTGCAGAGATTTACCCAGTGTGCCAGTGTGAAAAGTTAATTTCAAGACAAAATGTGATAATTCCCATTGAGAAAAGTCCATCTCTTGTACTACCCAGGAACATGATAGTGTTGCAAAACCTTTTTATTCAATTTCTTCTCTATTATCTGTCAAGGGGTTGCTTATGGGAAGTTAAAAACAAGCAGGTGGTCACTTTCAAGAGGGGATCACAACCATCTGTCCAGTACATGTTTAACAATACTGTATGTGACTGAGATGTGCAGTCAAACTTTCCTTGCTTTCATGAATGGTATAATGTAGGTGGTACCATCACCATGGGGACAAGAATAAATGTCACCCCAGTAGCAGCTGTGCCTATCATTCCAACAGCACTCGCCAGGAATTTGTCGGGGCCCCTGAGACTTAGTGAGGTTCAAGGCGCTCCAAAATGTGGGTATGTAACTGTTAAATTATATGAACTTCAATTTGCCACTGCAGGTATATTAAAAGTTGGAAGAATTACACGCAGACTCTAAAGTATGTCCAGGCAATTCTTTCTCATTATTTTGATTTGTACTTCTAAAGAAATGTGACGCTGACTTCCAGAACCAAGTCTGTTCTGACTCATACATTTACCATTGACTCCTCAGTTAAGGTTCTTCAGGGTTAACTCTGCTCCAGTGTGTAAAGTAATTTCTTTATGTAGATGTACATGTACATGCATGCTTGTAACGCTTATTGAATTTAAAGGTAAATATATTTTCAGGTATTTGACTATGGACCACACAAGAAAATTGCTGCTGTTGCTGGAATCTGATCCAAAGGCAATTTCATTGCCTCTTCTGGGAATGTATGTGTGAATATAGCATTAAAAATAACATTACGGTACCATGTTTTGTGAGAATAATATTTACTTTTCTGTAGTGTAAGACTTTTCATGAAGATTCTATTATAGTTTCTTGTTATCGTTTTTAACAATAATTATTGCACAAAATGTGTCCATGTAACTTATCAGTAAACATATTTTTAATATAACATGTATATTTTATTTTGATTGTTTCAATTTGCAGCTGGGTTAGTGGAATTTACAATATTCACCATCCATTCGTATGGGCCTGCTGTTTACGTTTTGTCCATTCAACTGCTATCCAGCAGCGGTATGTGAATATGAATGTGTCTTATAATTTTATAGACTACACTGAGTAAGATCCTATATTACTTGCAGAAAGTTTGGAACAATTTTAATTGCAGACAAACAAAAGTTTCTGTAGAATAGAACTGTCATTTTCACAGAAATGATGCTGTTTTAGTCTACATGTAATTTATGTTAACTTACTTTTTAATAAGCTAATTTCTCTTCTCCCTAAATTGTTGTCTAAATAACCATCTTGTACACATAGAAGGGTGGATAAACCGAAAAGAGGGAGCCTTGATTACAAAGTGCAGGGCTGTATTAGACTAGGGGGGGAAGGATAAAAAAAGAATAGGCTGGGCTTTATAATGAAAGCTTTTTATGTTAAACATGTTATTAAAAGTTTTTTGATACCTTGTTCCTCAGGGTATTTGCACCTCCAAATTCCTTTCTGTTACTTTTGTACTCACCTGTGAGCAGTACACCAGAGTTCTGGGAATGCCGCGAAGATCAGGTAACAATAACCTCTGGTAATCTTAAATACTGACAAAGTGACAACTTCAAAGTCTCTGACCCTGCTCTCAATTCATTTCCATAAGACACCCACCTAGGATTTACTGGCAATAAAAATGATGAGATACGATGGCTGACATTCCATCCAGGGGAGAGTAGAAATACTCCTAATCACTTCAATAGACTGAGATAAGCACTGACGCTATTTAAGTACATCTGGTTGTAACTTAGGGAAATCATTTTCCATACCAGAATAATCCCTGGGGAAAATATTTCAAAGATCTTAAAAGATTGATTGCAAGGTTCTTTTAAGATCTTCTAGTAATGATTATTCAAAGACTGGTAAAATTCTCTTCAAATCCTTGGAGGTCTACAAGGATCCCAGAACAATGTCTAAATGCTGTATTCTCATTTTTGAAGACCTTAGGCATCTTTTAGAACATTTTTCACTGAGGATAACAATTAGTCAGAGACTTCAATTGGACCTGAAAATGCTTTTTGGGTCAAGAATTGTTTACATGTATCTTTCTTTCTGAATAGCTACCTGTTTTGGCCCAGCTATAAGTGTACCCAGTCAAACAGTGACCTTGCATTTGTTTCTTATGACAAACAGGAACAAGGAAAAACATTTGAGTTCTACAGCTGTTATGAAAACTTGCATTTGGAAACAGTGAGTGAAAATAATATTAATAGAACAATCTATCAACTTGAAGTTAATTTAATCCAAATATCACGCTAACATGGCATCAGAAGCAAACTAAATCCCGGAGCCTGCTTGGTGTTGCTTACTTGAAGACATCTCAGAAAGCATTGATGGTAATGTGCCTGGGATGAGGTTGGTACCAGAAGGAGGAAGGTAGAAGGAAGGTTGCTGACGAACAGAGGGACTGCTGAAGGTCATGTGTGAAAAATGCAAATATAGGAGACTGAAGAAGATAAAAATGCAGATTTGATTATCAGGGTGGCAAAAAACGCACCACATTTCAGGCTTTCCTTTTGTGAAAGCTGCGACTGCAGTATGATGTACTAGCCCAAAAGTCATTCTCATTGGCTCCCCCCAAAAATTTCAACTCTTGCCGTACTTACGCAATTTGTTTCTTTTAGCCACTTGGTCTCAGTTCTTCTGAACCACTGTGCTTTGATCTGCTGCCAGCTCCTGAAGGAATGGGCAGGAGTATTTTTGAAAAGGCTGTGGATATCTGGGAAAAGGAACATAAACAAACAAGGTGGGTGAAGAAACAGTTTTGTTGTATCTATTTGTCAAAAACTTCAAAGCTGATAGTCCTGCTTTAAAGTATCCTTTTATAAACAAAAGCTTTAAAGAACTAGACAAAACTAAACCTTACTTACATTACTTCTCTGTATTGATTGTAATTGGTCAGATAAATCTGGCTTCCTAAGTCACAATTGATTCTTATTCTGAAACTGTACTGGGTTGCTGAAAAGAGTTCATTTACAGTGTAAAGTGGAAATGCGATAGCAATGAAATAATTAAATATGTTGGGCACTAGATTGAGCAACTAACATTTGTGCACTGGGGACAGTTGTTGCACTGTATTCCTGGGCAAGATACGTAACTCTAAGTCAGTGCATCTCTCCAGCAAGGTGTTCATTAAATGAAACTGACAATCTGTTAGTGAAACCCAACAAAATAATGTGAGGGAGAAGGGGAACTGACCTTTAATGGAGTAGCAGCCCACCCAGAGTATAGCAGCAATATCGCTGGTCAATAAAATTAATGGTGCTGAAAGAAGGATAATTACAAAAACATGTATCAGCAGTATGGGCAGGTAGCCAAAAAGCTCTAGAATCCCTGTAAATACCTAAAGAACTATTAAGCATTAAAGTCAACTGTTTTTTACAGTTTACTTTAAAATGTAGCATTATCATTCAGGTTGAATCAAGAAGAAGCCAGTTCTCATGAAAACCAGCTGATGACTTCATCAACACAAAGACCCAGAGAAGAAGAACCAAGTCCAGTGCCCAGGCCCTCTCCATCTCCTCATCCCCAAAACATACAGGTAACAGACTTGGCAGCAAAATAGACTTTCCAACAAGTTAAGGTTAACATTTTCTTGGCACCTCTCAGTAAATTAAACTATCATAATTCCTCTTTAAAGCATCCAGGGGGTTATTTTCATAAATAAAAGAGAGCTTTTCCTTAGCAAGGTAAAACTTTCTGGGCATGCAACGTTCAACAAATGGTTATGCACCACTAGAAAGAAAGTGACATCTTGAAAAATATCTCATGAGAAGGACCAAAAAATAGAGGCAAATGTTTTAAAAGCTATGGCACCTTAATCATATTGAATTACAACAATACGACTTACCAGTATTGTTTTATTGATGTTGGATATGCAGTGGACGTAATGGTTCAAACCCTGATCAAGTCCTAGCAAGGTATTTTGCCCATAGGCTAGACACTTAACTCTCACAGTGCATTTTTCTATCCAGGTGTATATATAAGTACTGGCAAATTTAGGCTAGCATCCCCTCAAATGAAGCCTTGGAGCCGACTGGCTCATAGCTGTCAGAGCTTATCCCCGGTTTCTGTAGCATGAAGTGGCTAGGAGTATTTCTACTCCCCCTGGATGGGATGCTAGTCCATTGCAGCATCCCCTCAAGAGGGAGTAGAAATATTCAGAGCCATGTATTGTAACAGAAATGATATGACCACTTGCACAATATAAAATTTGTTACAAGCAGATATACTAAATTAGGATCTGTTTTCTTTCTGTAGGAATTTGTGTTGCCAGATGTCACAGCCACTTCATTATCTCTCAGCTTTGATGAACAAGTTTCTGCAGAACACTCAGAACATGGGTATACAAATCGGCAGATTCTTCCACATCCAAAACAACATGCACTGCAAACAAAATCTCAGATCCAGCCAAAAAAACAACTGCAGCATGACCAAGAAAATGATTATGTAAACCTCCAAGGAGAAAGCTCAACAGGTTTTGTAAAAGGGAAGGAGCGATTTAAGCAAGTTACGAATGGCAAAGCTCCGCTAAATTCACCATCAAGGGAACCCCTAAAACAAATTTTATCCCCAAATCAAACTCACATGAGAGTGACAAATCAAAAACAGACTCATTTACCTCAAAAAACTCGACAAGAGCAGAGAAGTGGTGTTGGAGATCCTAATCACGGAAGAAATAGCCTGGGTCACACTGGGCAAGGGAGATCACAAGCAACGGTTTCTGTACACAGTACTGCCCGGTCTAAAGAAAATAAATCTCAGACATCTGTAAAAGGACATAATGCATTTCATGGAACTAACTTGAGAAATGATGAGCAAAAACAGAAAACTTTGAATCCAATAATGAGACCTAAGCCCCAAGGCTCTGAAAGCATGGACAGTGGAGTGTTTCAGAGTCTGCCAAGACAACAGATGATCTTGTCAAAGCAGTGCAGTGAAGAAAATAATGGTAGAGGGGTTGAGCCGCAGCGGCTTGTCAGACCGATAGAGGATGATAGCTTTCCTGCTCAAGGAAATCATGTAGAAAAGCCTTTCCTAGAGACTGTTTTTGAAGAGGATACAGTGGATGGAACTTTAAACAAAAGCATGAGTGAAACAGAACTAGAACTTCACATAACTGCAACTAGTCCAGTCAGGAGTGTAAGTAAAAAAGACCATGAATCTCATGGCAGTACAGTTGATTGGGAAGGACAAATGCAACATGAAGGTCCTATGGACAATGAAGAACATCTTGGTAAAAACAAGGGGGTCTGCAACACTGCTGGTGTTTCATTGCACAGCGGTGCACAACAGCAGACTGATAAAAATGGTAGGGAACAACCAAAGTCCACGGAAAGTTCAAATGTTTCAGTACAGCAAGAAGGAACACTTCAGGAAAATAAGCAAGTTGGAGATGATTTCAGTGCAAAGCGGATGTCAGAAGAAGGGCTGACACTGCCAGACCCATATCAGCTTCTTATCAGGCAAGAGGCACAGTTGAGGGAACTGCAAGAACAGGTACCTGCGGAAACTTTTCCCATTCAAAATGAAGGTGTGCGTGGAATAAAACCCTAAGTGACTTTTTGGACAATTTTGAGGTAACCAGCATTGAAATACCTTCCAGCCATTGTTACAGTTTACTCTGGTTTTCCTTATTCTCTGAAAGGAACTTGTCTAGTTAGGTAATAATTAAGAGTTCTTTGAAGACAATAATTAAAACCAGAGTAAACTGTACAATGGCTGGAATTATGTCAATACTAGCTATCTCAAAAGTTTTCAAAAGTCACTTGGAGGTTTAATTAATAATACACTGTATATTAAGCGCCCCTTCAAATGTTGCTTAAAAATGGTACACCATGTATGAGTAATCAATTATTTCATTTAATTTTCAGATCAAATTGTTACTGCAACAACAAAATGCACCACCCCTCCCCGCACCTAACACCTTGTTGACACCTCCCAGGACTCCTCACTTTGAAAGTTCTCATGGCAACAAAAGATCACCTGACTACTCTCATATTTCCATGGTAACTGCATGTACCAACACAGGTGCTAGTCTGTTGCTTGGGTCTCCTTTGAAGCCCAGCGGCAAGAAGTCAGCTGCTACATCACCAATGAAAGAAAAGGAGATGACTCGTAGAAAGGGGTTTGTAGTGAGACCACATTTACACTTCAGCTACTTAGTGCCTAGTAATTAAATTTTGACTGACTGTCCAAGAGACTATATGTTTGACTGATTTGCAGAACTATGATTTTATTGCCTGCCTATTGATTTTATTGCCTCCCTGCCTCACCTTCTGGACTGTCTGACTGTACAGGGGTTTCATTAATGTTTTCAGCCAGAAGGCAAGTGGACTTTAGAGGAACAGCAAAGCTATTTGAACTGAACTTTAGAAGACACCTTTCTGCAAGATGGGCAAACTAGACAGGCCCCTGATGAAACCCCTGCTGTATTGTAAACCAACATCAAGTTAATCCAAGACTAGGGCAAAATGCAGCTTGAGATTTTCAAGAAAAATTATGACTGCTGATCCTTTTGTTTTATTTTTCATTTCTTACATCAACCTCTATTAATATCGAACTATAATGCTGCAACACTTTACAATAACAGGAATAAATCTTACATTGGCATTGGCGCATGGGTTAAGTCTCGGCAGTTATCATATTCTAATGAGGAAAA
>OMLO01001142.1_pt1 | contig 19785 bp, 7 predicted proteins | sample 1674811 | NCBI WGS metagenome assembly OMLO01 (sample SAMN06265003, study PRJEB25207) | coral metagenome | isolation source: Coral host | place: Mexico:La Bocana,Puerto Morelos, Mexico | collected 2008-11-13 | reverse complement strand
CAGAAGATGACGAGGAAGAAGATGAGGAAGAAGTTGAATGCGATGAAATGCAGGAGGAAGGAGAAGGAGAACAGGATGGACAGCAGGCAACTCAGAGCAAAACCCGTCTTCAGTTGACCGAGACAGAAGATGACGAGGAAGAAGATGAGGAAGAAGTTGAATGCGATGAAATGCAGGAGGAAGGAGAAGGAGAACAGGATGGACAGCAGGCAACTCAGAGCAAAACCCGTCTTCAGTTGACCGAGACAGATGATGACGATGAACATGATAAAGAAATAGAAATAGAGACCACGAATGAGTGCAATCTTAAGCACTCGGATTCTCTGAAAGTGCAGGTGGCTTCACCAACTCCCGACAGCGGTGAGGTGGGTTCTGTTGGTGAATCGTTTGACGACGGGGAAGGTGTAACGACCGAAGATGACGACGGAGATGGAGTTGATCCGGAGGCCGAACAAGAATTTATCAAAGAGGACAGGTATTTTAACGAAACTGTCGACCAACATGAAGAAAGAAGAAAAACGGTAAGAGTATATTACAAAGAAGCAGTTAGGTAATCAATCCTTTGTATGAATGTTAACTAAGCAGTTATTCTAAATTGCTTTTATCGCGGAGGCTTCTTTATATTTTGCAAATGCCCGCGAAGATATTTTATTGTAAGATACATGTAAGCCCGTGGGATCCTAGAAAAGGAAACATTGAAATGATAAAGTCCCCTCTTCCATTCCCCAAGGTTCTCTAATCTCCCTGTTTTCGCTCTCTCCTCTTTTTCCCTTCGATTTTCCTTGGGAGCCTCCACAACCGACATGAAGTTTATATATGACTTGGTCACAAAAGATAAAATGTTGGTGGAGCACCCAATATGATTTTGATTGTTGAAATGCATACTTTTTCTTTATGTGAACTCCTGACTCATGAAGAAAATAACTTCGCTTATAATTTAGTTCAATGGTCCGGTTCAAGAGTTTGAAAACCAGGGAAAAAAACACGTACAAGGAGATGAGGGAGATCATGACCGCTGTGAAAGCGAAGATACAGAGGAAGACAGCAGCGATGACACTGTCATCATCGTCGAAACTGAGGATAAACACACTTGCAATGCTGAGGGTGGCGCTGATCTTGACACTATTCCTGAAGGGGTGGACGTGGAGGGTAACAGTGAAGTTCAAGATGAAAAATATTCTGGTAAGAAAGACATAAAAGTGATTGACAAAACGGAACGATATTGGTGCTATAAAATATTAAAAAACCAACGAGCCATTTTTAAAACGTTTTGAAATACCGCTGAAAGGTCAAGATGGGCTCGGAGCAAGTATGGCCGGCGGGGTGCAAACCATTTAGGGCTCTCTGATCACGATGACAGAGTACGTCAGGGAAGGGCCATTAGCAGCCTCATGAACTTGACTTGCATAGCAATAAGAAATAGACATGTACAATTAAAACATAGAAAACGTTTAGAGTTAAAGAATTTCGTACTCCGAATCGCCGAAATATATCCCTATTATCATCCTGTTTTGTACTGATAACATTTTTTAATGTCTCTCCGACTGCATCACTTCTTGAAGTCCATAACAGTTCCCAAGAAAAAGGCAACGAGTCAGACTTAGCTGGAAAAGTGAAAGAGCTCGGAAGAATGTTCGAGGGAGGAGGTCCAGTGTTTCCTAAAACTTTGAAGAATGACACCGACGCAGGTAAGAATCTCGATATTTGTGCCTCATTTGAGAGAAGTACAAATATTCCTAACGGTTCAAAATGATGCTTTGGGAACCGGAGTTTAGCTCACACTGTAAAAGACCTTTGTGGCTATTATTTAGGTTTTCTGATCAAAGAGGCGTAAATTTCCCCAAAAGGTTGCATGTTCTTCAGCGTACACCAAATGACACACGCACAAATCCAAACAAACCTCTTATGATTTATGTAACAGTTTCCATGAAAAACCTTTTCTCCCTTTTTCTAGTGGATGGATCTCCCGTCAGTGTACGCAGGTACAAAGCGATCTTTGAACAAGATCAATTGTCAGCAGAGAGGGCCCGAGAACCTGGTAACAATTTAAAAACTATTGTAAATAGTATATAGAGGGTCGGAGTCTCTGATGGACTCCATGATTGGTAGTATGGTCGAGTAGCTGTACAAAATTGCATATGGCGGTCTTATTTTCAGGTTTTTCATTCTAACCATTAACTGATGTTCAGTGTTTTCATTAGTCTTGAGTTTTCGACCAAACTTGTAGTAATTTGCCATTTTGAATTGAACAAATTGCGTTTTCTCCAGTGGCAATATTTTGTCACTGTCTGTTTACGGCACTGGCCTGAAAGACCCATATTTAAGATATCAGTTATTTATTAATAATTTATTATAACTGACTATTGTATTCATTCGACGATGAACACTCCAAAGCCGGCGGATATACACATGACAAATAACGAAGAGGACGATATGTTACCATATGTACTTTGTGGGTGCGTTCTAGTGAACTCGTAAAACGAAAAGGCTACCAGACTGTAATGAAAAAACATCTCCATTGAGAGTATTTTTGTTTTCTTCAGGACGCCGAGAGGAATTAACCGGTCCTCCACAAGGCATTGTAAAGAACTTGCGGGGACTGTTTGAGAATCCACAGGGTTTTGAAGCCAGGAAAGGATAAGGTACAGGAACAAAGTAACAACTTTTGCATGACATCCGAATATCCCTTTTATTCCCTCGAGCTGTTTGGTAAATCAGAGTAATCGTTATATTACCGCCCATGCGCAATGCTTATTGCCAGTTTAACTTAACGTATCTTAACTTAATCATATACGCTTCCCCCTTTCCATACAAGGCTTACTTAAGAACCAGCGTAATGGACTGAATACAAGGGAGGAACGCAAAATGCTGTGAAAAGAAGTCGGTGTATATATAGTAAAATTGCGCAAATTTGTTAAAAAAACTTTAGTTAAAATCAAGGCTCGCAGTTTTCCTCGTTTTCCTGTCGGCAAACTGATTGCTTCTCGAAGCAGATAATATCCGCGAGCAAATACCATGCATAGTTTCGCGCCAAATGGAAGCCATTATTTAAATCCAGCTATGGCTGATCTGAATTGAACATAACTCTTCCCCACCTATGGCCTGGAGTCAGAGGAGGACTAGGTGTGTTTGTGCCGAACCTTCTCAGCTATTATCTGATTCCTTTGCAGCTATTGCTATTTCAGTCTCAATAACTGGCGTCGGTGAAGTTAAATCAAGATCAGGAGATGTGATGCAGTTAAACCACAGAGACAATGTAGAATATTGCCATACGAAAAATATGAAGGCAGAGATCTACTACACATTTCTTAAGTGATCCTAGTAATAATTATAAAAATATCTAACAAATCGCTAGGCATTACAAGATTTTGAAACCATTACAAGACTTTGAAAAGTACTAAATAAAGTTTAACAGCCAATAATTTAGCTTTGATGGTATAGTCATGAAACATGATGAGTACTTGTATAAAACGATCTTGAGGATACCTTAAATTGCATTGGGATTGTTTGCGTTTTAAGGAGTAAAAACCTAAGAATACAGGAATCTTTGTATTATTTGTTATTTTTAAAATGGAGAGTCTGACGTCTTGATTCATAATGAATTCAATGAGATGAGGTAACCAGAAAATCACTTAATCTCAAGTAAAGGTCGGCACACCCAAAGGGGTATGTTTCAGGGACAAAAGGAGGTGTACACGAAGTAGCATTAGTCCGTTTGTATTTTTTAGCGGCATTTAGAGCATGAGGACACGAAGCAACATTGAAGATTGAGGTCATTTTGTCCCTGCTTCATGACACATGAATTCAAACCAGCTGAATTCCATTGTTCCATGCAAAATGTTGCGGGAACTGATAATTTCGGCCCCGCAGCAGATCTTTTTTTTTACAAAAACGAGCGTGTCACACGAGGAAAGCGGTCGCTACAACATGTCCCTAGCGTGCGCCGACCCAATAAAAACATAACAACTCTCCCAAATCAGTTTTGCTTTGAGCAAGCCATGACCGAAAATAGCTTCGCAAAACGCAGACTTTGATTAGAAAATGGTACTTGCTTATCTGCAACAATCAAAATTTATGGTTTTTGGCCAGAACTGATTTTCCTCTGATCCAAGGAAATAAACATTGTAAAACGACAATGATTTCAAAATGCATGCTTGAAAGTTTGAGTATATACGATTTCGAGATCAGTTTTCATGCTCGGCAAAACTAAAAATGAATTAATATTGTTTTGGTATAACCGGAACTGGCCGGCTTGCCTAGACGACTGACTCAAGCCTTCAACTGATGTAATGACGTCTTGCCGAAGACGTTTTCTGAGCAAGACTTGAGTAATTATTAAGATATTATAAAAAGCAAACAAAAAATAATAAAATTGCTTATTAGATAGTTTAAGTTTCTGCACTTGTCCAACTCAGTTATTTGTATGAATGTGCTATTAGCCCAGAGAGAAAAAAAGGTAAAGAGTTGAAAGTTTTTAACGTTGCACTCTGCATGTAGAGTTGAAAGTTTGGCTCGGAGTTTCGAGTAAAGGAAGAAATGAGGTATTTACTTCGTTATAAATGCAGCAGTCTTGCTTCACATTTTGAGTGTGTATCACTCTCACAGCCGCACGGATCAGTATTGTTTAATTAGCAGATGAATACTTGTAAGAGGCAGGCCAATTTGGACTCAAGGGGGAATTGTAACGAAGAGAACTTGTTCAGATCGTCAGGGTGTGTCAAGGTCATAGATCAGGGATGAAAGTAACGTCCGAGAGGCTCGATATTAGTCCGATTGAGGGAACATTGGAATTACTGGCGAGGAGTAGATCTCTCGGGTAGTAAAATGACAAACAATAAACTGGGTTTCTGAAGCATATGTGAGATCATTTGAAAATCCGGCGGGCCAGAGAAAATAAGGCAACTGGAACTCATCTGAGTCATAAAGATAACAAGGGAGAAGAAGAGCAAACGCAACTCGGTCGGTGTTAAGTTATATAAAGTCAACGTACATCTGAAACGAACGGTATCGAAAAGAAAGTGCGAAATCGGTATGCTTCACGTAAGCGGCAGCAATGAGGATGCTTAAATAAGTGAACGACAAAAAGATCGTGTTTATGAAAAATAAGCGTTCTCTGGCCAAACCGTGTTGTTGGCCATCGTTGAGACGGCAAAAGTTTATAGAGATAACCCCAAAACAATTCCTCTAAATGAGAACCCTAATTTAAGAAGCGATACGGTTGAAACGAGAGTCCATAATGATACTTGTCTGCAGTGTTCTCTAGCGCGGTTTTGTTTTGCGTGTATTCAGGAAGACCTTTGATTGCAAATCAAAGGACAAGTCATCGCTTCTAAGCCATTATCCTCCTCTTTACCATCGGTCGAGTCTTCTTGATACCTTTTCCTTATCATTTCGAACTCTTCAAAGGTGTGTTTTGGTTCTAAGTAAAGAATATTCTGCTGTCTAGTACTTCTAGCCCAAACTGACGACACATGCCACTATGTTTGTTTTGGTTACTGCGATCAACAAATTACATTTTACTTATCCAATGGAATCGCAAATAGCCAACGCAGGTATGTTAATACTTTGGGAGTGGAAAAGAGGCAATTTCTATTTATTTTCTAAGGGCCACTTGTCTCACCTACGGAAGGACGTTCATATCACGTTTTTGAATTTGTATTACTTGAACTTACTTGAAGTTCCTTTTCACTTTCCCAATATTCCCCCGAATAGTCTTCCGTTCTCATCACACAGGTCACATTTTATGTCTGGTCGGCGCCTTTAGTTCGCGCACGCAGAAGAGTACTATCGGGTAGCTATTTCTCCATGTGGCGGCCCACACTGAAGAAATATGAAATGGTCGTGCATTTTTGAGATATTTTTCGTTCCTGGAGAGAGCGAGAAGGTGGTCCGTTTCTTATCTCTACCCGGATATGAGATATTCATGCCTGCAAGTTCACAATATTTTCATTTATTCATTAATTTAATTGTTCAGTTTATTTTGCATCATGCCTATTATGAAGCCGCAAATAGCATTAAGTAATTTCAAGTTGTTATTGATAATCTTCTCTTGTCGATTGCGTGATTCACATTGACAGCTTTTTATTTTACTGTAAGTGTTAAATTTCCTAATAACAAAACACATTCATAGAATACAGGTTATGTGGCGCAGTGAAGGTCAGCTTTCAGGACTGATGCAATATACTCATGAGTAGCTCTACGTGACTTGAAAAAGACCTCGAAATTACTGCGCAATGGAGGAAAAGGTATGGTTGGCATTGTTGAAGTAAGCCCAAGGGAAAAGAAAACAAAACCATTTGTTTGCTAAACAATCCAAGAGAGTAACGTCGCAATTTCATCAAAATTGGCTAATTGATCAGAGAGGTTATATTTTACCGGAACAGTGTTCAGACATGTTCATTAATAGGAAGTCTTGTCTGTTCTCGTTATTTTTGTGTTGAAAACTACTAGTTTCTTGTTTTTAGAGGTGGTTATAAAAACCTATTTGAAATGATAATTGAGCCTAAATTCAACACAGACAAAAGACTCGATCATTGTGAAAAATATAGACGGCCATTGTGATACGGGTATTATGATAACAGATAACATGTCAGTCACGTTCAACCCCGGCCCTCGAGGGAACGGAACTAAAGAAGCTTTCTTTAATTATTATGTGCATTTGGTTCAAGAAAGCAATTTCATCTGGAGGCCGCCACATCTACATGTACTTTGAAGGTAAGTGAAACACGATATAGAAGCTTTTAAAGGATTTACTCGATTTATCATTCCTCAGGCTGGGGGTTCGCATGGTTTTAAAATTCTTCAAAATCTTATTACGAAGCCAATCTACATGTTTATAAAACCCGGCGTTTCAGCATTATCTGTTAATAATTTCGGCGGCTTTTAGCCCCGCGCTAACTTTTGTCTACCATGCAATACATTTCAATCCTGGAATCCTTTAAATCTCTGCGTTTACTTGTGCAAAGTTTTTGATATTTTTCCTCTTCTAACGAAATATCTTTTTGTGGCGGTATGAAAATCCGTTCTAAAGCGTAACTCCGCTTCACTTTTCTCAATATTATCACCCGGGTCTTATCAGTACATCATCAGAGTTCGACAGCCATTACTTCCAGAAAGATTTAAAAGTTCTCAGTCAGTTGAACTCGGGGTGTTAGTAATTTCTTCCTGACTTGACTCGCTTGTCTCTTTTACTTTCCATACAAACAGTCGTGGAAAGACAGTACCTCCACAGTACTCGGTTCATAAAATACAATATCATGTTTCATGGTCGTGTGCGCTAAGATGCTCACTCTCTGGCACATATGCAAGTTTGACCTCTGTATGACTAATCACGAAAACTAGTTAGGGAAACCACAACAACGACGGAAAGTAAAAGTGGGCTATTCTTTGTCCGAGTTGGCTTGTTCGCATTGTTCGGCTTCCAAATATGAATAACGAAATGTGATTTGAATTTGTGTTAATACTCTAGTCCTGAAATTAGGCTTACTGTCCGATAAGCTGACAAGAGTGACATTATTTATCCGCTGTGGCATTTTAAGGATCTATTTTGGCGAATTGGCAAACCTGAAAGACTCATTTATAGAGTACCGTCTATCCATTGTCTTATAACTGCACTGTTACTTGGCTGAAAAGCATGATGAAACCAAAAAACACATGTTTATCTAAACGCTAATTAGGTCAAATAAATCTCAAATGTTATAACTAAATGATTATAATAATGTTCTGAATGTTCGAGTGACCGATTTCAGTTGTATAAATGCACGCATTTGAGCCCCAGTGTCAATGGAAACCGTAAAATTTGCTGCAATATTAAGGCGATTTTTTTTACTTTCTATTAATGTTTGATTATGATTTCTTATTATGAGTGGAGAATACATATCATGGTCACCCTAGCAAGCATTGTGAGCTTAATTAAGATCACTTTTAACTGTAGTTTCTTTGAGTGAAAAGCAGTGAAAGATAGTTATCCATTTAAATCTTCTGCAAAGATTATTCAATCTTTAACGCTTTTTTTCCGGTTTAAAACAGTGTGTGCCTGCCTTCTTAACTTCCCTTGTACTTCCGCTTCTTATCTACTTAACCGTCTTTAAACTGTTAAAACTTCCAGTTGTATAATGACTTACGTCTGCTAGTGTTCTGGTGAGAACTGGAAGTTTGAGAATAAGAAAATAAGATGATTTTATGTGCGTCGTCTATAAATGAGATATTAAATTGAACCTTAACTTTATTATAACGTTGAGTTAAGGAATGTTTTTTCTCCTCTGTTACAATAAGCGGGGGTTCATCCGAATTTAAATGAAATTTTACGAAGTTTAAGGAAGGGTTTATAGAAAAATGTTTTGGAACACCACCACACAGTTGAACGTTCCTGAAAGGGCACCCCAGGTTGGTTGGCAACTGGTGTACGTCTACCAATGTTCAACTTCAAATTCTAATTTTAAAACAAAATCAAATCTTCAAATTTTCTGTTGCCATAAATTTCCCTTATACTTTGAGAAAAACTATTTATATTTATATAATACCCAGCCAAAATAAGGCCTTCGGGTGTACCCCGCCTTAATGTATCTCGCGATACATGTACCTGGGTCGTGATTTTCATGAACCACATTATTTAAATAACCTTTTTGTTATTAAACCCATGCAGCAAATAATCGAGAATAAACCCTCAATGAAGAGCTTTGCACTGAAAATAGATTTACAAGTTATTTATATCTTCGGCATCGTTTTAACGCATGCAAACAACAAGTAAACCGTATTGTTTTGAAAGCGCCATTGTTAACCCAAACAAAAAGGAATCGCGTCGGCTTTTTCAAAAGACAAACCAACGTTTTATAATATGATATTCTTCCCTGAAGTGTGATTATCTCTTTGATAAGTCGTGGTGTCAAACACAAATTCAAGTTGGGCTTTTATTATTATTAGAAAGGGCCTTGAATTAAAATAGATCAAGCAGACGCAACTTACGACTGTTTCATTTTAATTTATTACGCGCTACGTGAAAAAAATGACAAGCAGACATCCTGTTTTAACGATTTATACATAAGTCTTCTTAAGAAGCTATATGAAAGGGGTGCCTTTTTGCAATAAAAGGTGTATACGAAAGGGGTACCTTTTCTGAAAAACTGGTTTATAAAAGGGTAAGGGGTTCGACCTCGGGGCGGAGCCTCCCCGTATAAAACTTTTTTGAGTACCCCCCCCCCGGGGTTAAGAGGAATAAATTCGAAAACACACATTATCTGCTTTCAATGCTTTACAAGGTACCCCAAAAGCTGCTTCCCGATGAAGACCTTTTGACGGTGAACACTTTAAGAGATACCAAAGCCGCTTTTAACGGTACCACCAGCACCCCCGATCATTCGTACTACCCTACTAAGCTCTTAGGGTGACGTTGACTTAAGCTACACTTCTGCCCCGAACACTAGGTATGGCCTGGTGTTCTGCATTGTACATACATTTTGTGTTCATTGCCAACGTTCTATATCCAATATTATTATATGACTAGCTCCGTAAGCGGGCAAGACGAAACGAATCTCGTGCTGTGATTGGCAACAGCCCGTATCCCGAGCGGGCAAGATAGCTCCATCTTGCCCGCTCGGGATACGGACTTTGTCCCGCAAGGAAAATTTATTCATGTTTTCGTGTTATATCTCATATAAAAAATCCTTTATTGACCAAGCTTGTTCGGTCTCGACGAGGTCCATAAACACGCAAAAAAAGAACTTGGCCAATAGCCAGCCATCTTGACCTCACGCTTGGTAAATAACCCATATTTACCAAACAGGTTCATCTGGATTGCACATTTAACAATGAGATAACCGTAATGATGATGATAGTAGACTTTCGAACATATATTATCTTTCTCGAGTGGTTTTCTGATTGCGTCAGGCTAACAGATAACGTACAAGATAATTTGAATTTATCAACTGGGTCGATAATGTGAATTGGCAACCGTAAAGAGATTCGAAAGCTGACGTTTCGAGCGTTAGCCCTTCATCGAATTGGTTTCGCTCCAACGAAGGGTTAACGCTTGAAACGTCAGCTTTCGAATCTCTTTACGGTGGCCAATTCACATTATCAACCCAGCTGATAAAACCAAATTATGTTATAATACTTCCCACCGACGCAGCACCACAGTTTCTTTAATAGAAACTTAACCCTTTGAAAGATGAGCTTTTCTTTGTGTTTTGTTATTTCTGAGATAATTATCTAGCGCTTATTGGTCAAGGGTTATGAACGTTTGGGCTGAATACGTCGTCTTCAAACAAAAATAATGATCTCACCAGCCGGCTTCGGCCCTTACGAGAGATTTTTCGCACCGGTTTCTCTTTCTTTCGCTTTCTTTATATCAAAAAAGATATAACACCTTTACAATATTTTCTGGGAGACAAATTCATTCTCAGGCTTCCGTATATATTTAAAGGTGTACAACAGCTGCTATGCGTGAAGACGGGGAACTGGGTACCACCAATTCAAGAATAAACCGCTGGCTAAAGGGAGTGGAGACTGCGAAAAACGAGGGAACTTTGTACGGGAGAGAGGAGGACAAATCCGTAAGTAGCAATATATGTGCAAACGTTTTAAATGCTTACTATGAACACACAGTGCAAAAGAATTATTTATCGCTGAATTTAGTGAAACAAGTGCAAATATTTTTTTTCTATGAGTATATAATAATTTTGTGTTTGAAACAAATTGTCCTGTTTTCTATTTCATACTTGTAAAACTTGGTAACATTCTCACCGTATATAATTCATTTTATCAAGCAGTAACGAGTGGCAGTAAACAAACCAAATCATGATAACTTTGTTAAATTTTCCCGATATTCAGTTATTCGCAGACCAGATATCCGAATAATTTTATAATTTACTGTGGAAAGACATTTTTACATGGCATTGGCTTAAACGTTAAAAATTTGCTCTGTCCGCCTTCAAAACACCTAAACCGCTTGATGCATTTTACAATTTCCTTCTCACGTAAACAGAGTGATCATTTTATGATTAGAATATCGTCGCATCAATAGTTGTAACGGCTTTGGAAGAAAACAAAAAAGTAAATAAACTGAAAACACAAAATAATATACACATACTGCGTTGGCAAACTAAAATATTTCCATCTCGTAATTTCGACTCACTTGCGGTAATCTCTGGGCAACCTCTAAAGCGCGTCGCAGAATTTTATATTGATATTCAACATCACAGGTCGAGATTTGAAGATAGCAACTGAAATGCGTTAATGAGTTATGTTATTAGTCTGAATTAAATAGGTTTTTTGCTAGCAATACTGGTAGAAATAAATCGTTGTTTAAAACGTTTATACCAATCAAAATGAAATGTTTCCTAAGTATAAAAATCCTGATTGAAACAATTCCTGTGGCTATATCGTGCTGTAATTTTCGGTTCACTGACATCTGTTTACAGTTTTTTTGTATTTGCATTTTTCCTCCCGTTTCTACCGTTCAAGCACGTGCTAATATTCCTCATTTCCCTTGGTATGTTTTCTTTCGTTTTGCGGCAGAACGCTTTGTTTTCACCGAATATAATCTCTTCCAAGTGCAGTGCTAATTCGCTATCGTTGACAACATGTAAGTCTTCTCTATAAAGGCAACTTGGAAGCCAGAAAAGCTGAAAAAAATATATACGACAATAAACAAGAACAAGACTTGAGGGCTATCTAGATTGGGCAAATAAGCTATTTTTATGAACACCTGTTCCAGCACTGACTGCGAGGGTTCACTTCCTCAAGGCTTGAACTAAAAGGAAAAATACCCATCGCGTTTGGCGGCTGATGGGAATACTTTAAAACAACAGGCATTTGCGTCAATGAGCTGACGTTTATTAAGAAGTCTCCTATAGTGCGGGAAAACTGTCATTCGGTAAGGTAAGGCTTTTCATGTTGCTAATTTACCGGTCTTAAAGAAAAATAAATTACAAATATCCGGAAATCCAATTCGGACGCGACTTACGCCACAGAAAGCATTAGCGAAATGTAAATAGAAAAGCGCTTTAATGCCAAATCCAAAATCGGCTAAGTTCAGCTGGTGGCAAATACACTGCCGTCTCACGCTTTTGTGTTAGGACTGGTCGTCTTTTAGACGGCGATGGCTAAACGACGATGGAAGATAAGTAGAATTAAAGTGAACTATTAAAAAAGAAACAATGAAGGCAGCTCTTTAAAATTCATTTCAAACGATTTCGCTGGCATCACACTGGTTTTCAGCAAAGCAAGCCGGTCATTTTGTTTTTAAGCCACGATCAATGAATATTTGAATAACTTAAAAACCCAACCAAAGGTAAATTATTAAAACGTATTTAGCTAGTGAGATTTGCTAAAAAGAAAGCAACGTATTATTCTTTCAAAAATTGATCTCAAGGGGAAGTCTCCTTTGCTGACATGTATTGCCGTTCTAATTTCGGTAAGGTCACAAGTTAGCCAGTTCTGATTGGCAAAAAGAGCTTTACAGTGCGTCCCTAATTTCGTATTGAGCTCTTTAGTCAGGTTGTCTTCCGGCGGCAAGCCAGTCTGCTTTCAAGCGAAAACAGTGATAGACAAAATAAACAATTTCTTTTTGATTCGTGATTACAATTCCAAATTTAAATCCACACAAGTTTCAATTTTCTGTGAATTAATGTTGAGTTAGAATTGTTCTCTCTCGCTGAGACCTATTCCGGATTTGACGTCAATTGATATTGAACTTCATGCTACCCATTTGCAGATTCTAACTCTTTGTTATGAAAAGTAATTCACTGAATCTCCCCTGACTAAAATTAACAGCTCTCTATTGACCTAAGTCCAATTATGTCGAACTTTTCGGAGTCAGAATTATCGCATTACGACTTTTACTATTTGCACGTTATCGATTGATAAGAAGGATTTTTAAATGTGTGATCCATATAAATGAATGTTTTTTTGCGTTGAGCTAAATTGTATAGGCGGCCCAATACGCACCATTCTCATTGTATTGGACCCCAACACAAAAACATCATTTTCTTTTCCTCACCAGTCAGTTGTGTGCTTTTGTAATACATTCTGAAAATATCCGAAATACTGTGTTATCTAAATTATCGACTTTTCAAGCCGACCTCAATTTATTTGTACAAATTTTCTGCCAAAATTAGGTTATGGCCTTGCATTAGAAAATGTCTGTCATTCTTTTTGTTGACTAATTTATAGTAATAGAGCTTTATCTAAAGCAAAATTTATTGTGCTCGACTCCAATCAATATGTTTCCAAACGATGGATGCGGCAGCGGTGGGAAAGTGTGGGATGGCAGTGTTTTCAAAAGCATTCCTACTAAGCAATAAGAAAATTTCGCATTTCACCGCGGTGACAAATGGAAATTTGGAATTCGCCAATTAGAGCTAATAATAAGTTGAGTTCAAGATCCATATCGAGATCGTGGTTTTGTTGGGTGAAAACTCTCTGCTGACATAATTAAGTGACGCAAATGTGCTGAGTTGAACTTTCCCACAACAAAACGGTTAAGGAAAACGATGGCAATTTGGAATGACATAACGCAATATTTCAAAACGGGAATCGTCGAAAGTCTTGAAATGGAATAGTTGGTGAGCGTGGGGGTGTAAATTAAAATTAATGAACACCACAAACAGTGCCTTCGTTGATTTGCATATTACTCAAAATAGAGGTTGATCATGGAGTAGCTTAGAGGTATTCTCGGTAAGTTTATTGTCTGAAATTACGTTTTGTTTTCGATGCATATGCAGGTGGTGCGAACCAGCTATAGAAGAAAAAGCGTTCCTTCGATCAACCATCAACTCTGGACAGACGACATCCGCGATAACAATCACCATATTGAGTGGCTGGATCTTGACAGCTCACGCGTGTGTTATTTTCCTCCTCAAAATATTACTATTAAGGACAAGAGCACAGCTTTAATACTGCCAGACATTCCAAGCCAAGAAACTCAGAAGTGCCCGAGGTCAATAAAAAACAGGTTGGATGTGATCAATTTGGAATACAAAGTCGAATCCGAGTTTATGAAAAAAAGATACCCGAATGGAATCAGTAAATAATCCCATCGATGATGACAAATGTGATTGTCAAATGTCAATAACAGAAGGTGTCAATCGTCTCTCTTTTAATCAGCGAAATAATATTTATGAGGACGAATTGACCGATGACCATTTCTCCAAAAGTGCGCTAATCACGAAGTGGCATGGTTCGACAGGTTCTGTTGATAACAACAGGAATCAGTTAACAATTACTGAAACAACAACGAACGATTTGAGACATGAAACAATTACTAATCATGTTCGGGCTGACACACAGCCAGGCAGAGAAAAGGGGAAGTTCTCATTGCCGCTGTTAAAGAACAACGATGGGAGGCGCCATACTGTTCACGAAGTGCCTAGCATTACAGTGTGTCAGGATGGCGAGGCTCGGATAGGCAAGGACGCAGAGGATTCAATTTTCGATCCCAGATTTCTAATGCCAACAGAGGTGAGCCTTATTCTTTAAACAGAAACTGGCGTATGCCTTGTTGCACCACGATAATTTTTATGCGATATCACTTCTAACGCTCGGCTCGGCTCTGGTTTTAAACAAACTCCGTTGCAACCAGTTTAAAACAAAAAAAAAACAGGAGTTAAATAAATTCAAAGAAAACATAGATTGATTAATTGCTAATTGATTAATTGTTTGACTGACTGACTGACCGACTGACTGACTAAATGACTGGCTGATCGATTAATCGTTCGATCTATCGGTCATTTGGTCGGTCGGTCCATAGATGGATTGAGTAAATGATTTGTTTCATTAATTGTTTGATTGATTCGGATCGACTGATTTATCTATTTGTTGGATGGTTGGTTGGTTTGTTGCTTCTTTGCTTGCTTGCTTGTTTGATTGATCGATTGATTGATCGACTAATTGATTTCTTTACTTCTTGGAACTGATTGATTTTTTACTCTGTCTTTATTTTATCCACTTACAGACAGACAACAAAAATCGATTAATTTTTTATCATATGTTATTATTCATATTTACTTATCTTTTTATTTAAAGTCGAGTGTCGAGGAAGCTAGGTATCTACTGGCGTCAACAGGAGGCTCTGGTCGACGCCCTAGTGCTGGTCGAGGCATGCGCCGGAGAAGTCTTGATATGGTAGTAGAGGAACAACCAACTGAGTCCTTGAATGGGGACAGGTCAATGACGTCACTAGGCTCTCAGCTGAGAGTTCCTCGGCATCGTAATAGATCGCGTAGTCTTGATAACAGCTTTGAGACGGGAAACAGTTTTGCTGCTTTCAAAGAATCTCTCAAGGTACGTTTATTGGAAAGGATCGCCGCGAAGAGTTAATTGTATTGAGAAGTAATTATATTACCAGTCCAAAATCTCGTTCAAGCGCATGCGCGTGCGCTTATTTGTTAATTTTGCAAACTGTACAAATTGATTCTTAATTTCGATCTATATTGTTCAAATTAACAAGTAATGTGGACGGTTTCGTGCGTAACCCTCATTAATTTCGTCTGTCCTCGGAATTTTTTCATCCAATTATTCCCAATTGGATAACATATAGTCTTATTATCATGATATCGGAAATACGTTTTACAAAGAAGATAACTATTTTGGACCTCTCTTATTCCGTTTACCACAGACATAATTTGTTAAGGCGCTTAATCTGTTTCAGGCTGTTTTAATGAACTAACGGTGAACAGATTTATGTATTTTTTAAAACTATACCTTTCAGTTGCGTGACGTCAAGAAAACAAGGCTGGGCACCTAAGGAAACCTTTTTGTAGCTGTCTCAGAAGCGATCGCGAGGCTTGTTTCAAGCAGGATGATGCCACTTTGAGACCTCTGAAGTTCATCGACAATCGTTCTTTAAACAGAAAAGAGTTTTAAAGTATTTTCAGCGTTTCCATGAAGGGGTGAAGCTCCTTTTTCAAACGCACGGTTTAGAACGATTTTAATTATTGCGGTCAGCTCTCGCATTTTCGCCCTATTTGTTAAAGAACTCTTTCATGAAATTCTTTGCAATGCGGCGGTTAAATAAGACTGGAACTAACACTTACCACAACAAGTCCTTTGTCATAATCGACAAAGTTTTTTTAAAAAAATATGCAGGATTTTTTGTTTTTAAAGATAATTTACATTGTGATCATCAAAGTAAACAAGTTGATTTTCTTTTTTGCGTCCCGTTATTTTTAAAGAGAAATTGAAAACATGTTCTTCGTGTTTCTATCGAGTTATAGAAACACTCGTGAAAGTTACTTTGGAAATGTACATGTAGCGGCCGCGGCTCGTATTCCCATGCACAGCATTTCTCGTTCTTCCAAACTTTTACTCGTGTTTGTATAACTCGATAGAAACACGGCACATGTTTCCATTTCTTAAATATAATTAGAAAGATTCGTTTAAACATAGACTGCTAGCAGTCTCTCTTCTCCTCGAAAATCAGCGAGGAAGAACGCAAAATAAGTAAGTGTCCTAGGGTGACGTGCGAGCGGTGAGCCGCTAGTAGCGCGGGCGTCCACGCTATCAGCGGCTCGCGGCACCACAAGAGTGATTGCATAATTGCTTGTAGTCTAGTTTACATTTTGTATCAGTACTTGTTCTACTGAATACAGATAGTAACTCGATACTGCCGCTCAGTCCGTGTCCCTGAATATAACTGTTGTCGTGAAATATAATAGAGGTTAAACATAACGTTAACGGCAGACGGCAAACGGCAAAGACGACTTTTGATTTTCAGTTCTTTTCTTTTAATCCGTAAATTAAGCCCCCAAGAAAGTAATAACGTCTCCTACTACTCATCGCAAATACAAATAATGTCACTCTACAGTACACACAGCTGAAGAGAGACGACAAAAGTTTTATTTTTGCCGTTTGGCGTCATGCTTAACCTCTCTATAGACTATCAGTGGAGTTGTTGCGCACCATTTCGCTTCATGTAAGCCGTTGATAAACTTCCCGGTCCCTTAAATTTCAAGGGGTCTTTTTTAATGAAAAAAATAATGTCGATTCCGTATAGATTTTCAAATTATAACTCAAAATATCAGGCCAAAAATTCTGCATATCCGGAAAAGGTTTGCTCCACCACTAATTATAACAGTCGCCATGTAATACACAGCTGTTCTGAGAAAGATTGTCCCTAAAAGAACGCAAGCGTATGCGACAATGTCGAAAAGAACTATGAGTAATGATGCCTTAGGATGTCTGTTGAAGCTGTTAGAAGAAAACAGCACAAACTGAAGTGTACTCATGCTTCCCTTTTCTTGCTGAAACACGGTGAACCTAAATCAATCCATCACTATCAATCGACATTGTGGCATATGCTTACGTTTTGTGGGACATCCTTTGTCGCAACAGCTGGAAATGCAGAGATTACATTCCATTTGTCCAGTTACTGAAGACGTCTTACTGGCTGCAAGGAGGGGGTGGGGGGTACGGGGGGTGGATGGGTTGGGAGAAGGACAACTTCGGCAAGCGTTGTTTCCAGCGTAAACAAGTTTTCAGCCGGCAAACATCACAAATTGTCGGAAATCAATAAAAGGATAACTGAAACGGGTCAGAAAAATTGTCGAATAACAGCCGGATGCATAGTGTATTATCAATGATATAAGTAGGGGACTTAAGAAAACCACGACGGTCATGGCAACAGGAACGTCACTAAACCAAAGGTTTATTAAATAAGCGGAATAATGGCAGTGCACGTGCGTAATAATTCTTGGTACATTTCTTAACGACAACCTGACAAAATTCTGCGTTGTCTGGAGAACGTGAACCACAAGGGCTAATTTTTTTCATTTGATTTTAAATTTATCGCCGTGTTGCAGAATTAGTTTCGTGATAGTTCTGGCAGTGAAAAACAAAGTAAACGACTTGAGAGCATCGCGAGATTCGTAGGTAAAATATAAATCCATATATTTTAATCGACGTTGTCCTTGGCATCGCCGTATTGGTTTCTTAAACTCACTCATACTGGGAACAACCTACCATATATTATTAATGATGGACGATCAGTCATGATCAGCAGTAGATTTTCGTTCAGGTAGTTCTCAACGTGACTTCTATTTGCTTTGGAACAACCAGAAAATTAAGTTTAGTACAGTTTCACTTGTTTAAAGCAAATTGACCAAAACTCCATAACACGTAGGTTGAATAAAAAGAATCAGTTCCTGATTGCGTTCACGGTTACAGGTACAGAATGCGGATCTTTTCGGGCCCCTCTGCACTACGCCGAAGAAATTTTAAAAGTTTATTTCAACTGTTCAGTAGAGGGGGATCCTTGCTGACGTCATTGTTTACAATTTTGCTCATTTGCATAGGGCTTTACCGACAGAAGCCGTGAAAAGGTGTTAGAGCTAGTGGAATTTAATACATGGTGGACGTTTTAGCTCTTTGTGTATAATATTCAGGGAGAAATTGTCTTTCAAAAACTGCAAAATCTCTGGGTGGCAAAAGCGCTAATGAGCTCATACATTCTTTGTAAAATCTTGAGTTTTTTAACCCGTGTTGCACAAAAAGTATTCAATAGACCTGGCTCATATTTACTGGTAGAGTTGATCATACTATGAACTTTCAATATTCAGAACTGATTTGTTTGTAGCTCCATCAGAAACCGAATTGCTTATGCTAATGAGGCAAATATTGTAAACAAGGATTCCCCTATAGCACTACCGTCCACGTACACTAGGGCGTCAAGAAAACGGAGATTTTCAAAAATGCTCTTCAGAACTGGAGGAACTTGAAAAACGCCGACTGTCCGTCTTAGTGTGGACATTAAAGTTAACATTTTGAAAAGGGAGCTTATCGAAAACGATGCGTTAGGATAATTTCATGATTTTCCAGACTGATATTTCTGAAACGCAGATCCACAATCGATCACCGGTTGATTGTTGTTTTTTTAAATTTCCTTGGCATAAGTAGAGTGGACGGGCCTTCAACAAACCACGACGCTTTTTATAATGGGCTGACAAGAGTTGTGCTTCTACGTATTAAATTTTGTTCATTTTTCTGCCGGTGAGACTGAAATTTTTCTTGTATCCCTCAAATCGACCGAACGGACTAGAAAGAAAATGCTTATTTACGCTTTGAAAGACAAATATTCCCGTAATAATTCATGCACAAACGGCTACTTCTTTAGCAACACGCACGTACAGTTTGATTACAGTTTTTGCTATTTGCCGTTACGGCAATCCATTGTTAACCTTACTGGTATCAACTGTTTGATTACTTCATTCATGAATGGCTCACGTTGCGGAGATTACAAACAATGTACTTGTTTTAAAAAGCACAAGTCTGGAACTTACCTCATGATTCTATACTAAAATGTGAACATATAGATTCGTATCGCCGCTTGAATTCAATCATGTACGACAAACGAATATTGACATGCGAATTCTGCTTTGAGCAGCATATACGCACTTTTACCCGCGTCTTTTAGTGATGTTCTTTGGAAAATTGTATGGTTGTCCGCAGTCAACCTTTGACGAGCGCTTTGAAATATAAAATTGAAGGATTTCAGTTGAAGTTTTCCAGTAAGGACTTACTTTCTCGTCAATATTGAAGGAGTGCAAAGTTCTCTCTGGACGCCCGCGTCCAGAATTTCCCGCCACTCGTGACGTTGGGAACGAGGTTGTGTACCTGGGTACTCATTACAGAACCACAGTCACTCGAAAGGAGAGTTCTCCTTTCGAGTGACTGTGACATAACGAACAGAATGTACTTTTATTACCAAAACTCTAAGGTACGGTGGCCCATATCTGCAAACACAACAAACAATTCGTGAAACACAAAACAATGTTTCGGAAACACAACACAATG
>OMLO01001141.1_pt1 | contig 19796 bp, 9 predicted proteins | sample 1674811 | NCBI WGS metagenome assembly OMLO01 (sample SAMN06265003, study PRJEB25207) | coral metagenome | isolation source: Coral host | place: Mexico:La Bocana,Puerto Morelos, Mexico | collected 2008-11-13 | reverse complement strand
TATCTTTGATTCAAGACATGGAGGGGACAGAGGTGGTGGCTAAAAATCGAGTTGCTTGGTCGAGACGGATCCACGACTACATTCTCCCAACCATAGGTAGACTATATGTATCTTGAGTCCTATAACTTACTTGAATCTCGTCAATCAAAGCTGCCATAGTTGGTAACTTTTTTGTCCAAAGTGACAAGGTTTCTGTTGCTTTGTCAAAGTTTCCAACATAATCTGTGTACATCTAAAGAATGGAAAAATAAATGTTAACGAATGCGTTCAGAATTAATACCGCACGTATAAATTATGTTTACTTGTGATATAAGAAATTTAATACATACTGTACTACTTCCCCGTTAATACAGCCTCTTTATTCTGGCCTGAACAAAATTCCAGCCAGGCATTTCCTTTTTTGAAGAACCTGTTAATATGCCCAACTCATTTATTAACACAGCCAGATTTTTGTAGCCTGTTAGTGATCAGATTAACTGAATTCACTGTAGTTGAGCCTTTCTCGAACATTATGACACCTAAAAGCTTGCAGCTCCTCTCTTGCATTCTTTGGCAAGACTCTCCACGTTAACTTTCTTCCTCACAAGGTGTACAAAGAGTCTTAAAATGGGTGCCAGGAATCATCACTGAAGAAAACTACAGTTAATAAAAAAATACTGCTAACAAGTATCTTGCACAGAAAATAAAATATAATTAAAAAGAGTTACCTTGAGAAAAGGAGCAAGTTCTTTCAGAATGTCTCCAATTTGGTTGTTGGTTCCCCTGTCATGAAATGATTTAATGAATGAAATTAAATAAATTTTTCAATGAGAGGCATATGGTAATTTTAAAATAAATACTCATTTCAGAATTTATATCCAAACCACGATAGAACATTCTAATTTTCAATATTGGTGGCTAGCAATGTAGAATTCTCCTATCCTTGCTGGAAATGAAAAGAAAGTTGTTCAAGAAAGCATTGGAGTTCAAATAGTCTGTTAGATGTAGCCTTTTATTTAAAATAACAATAATTAAATCAATGGAAAGAACTTTATGAACTCCATCAAATATCAGATCAATAAAGTGAACGCTAGCACGGGGTTGTAACACGTCAAGTAATATTTAAATAATGAACTTTGATATCGATGATTTGATGAACTCTGATGAAGGTGAACAGAGGTCACTGAAAATTCAGTAAAAAGCAACAGATCCAATAACAAAAGAGGATTTACAGAGCTAAAAAAGACAATTCAAAGGTCAACAAATTAAAATTGACAGGAGCTTGAGCCTACTAAAAGTACAATATAACTACATATATATTAATTTAATATACACAAAAAAGGTCTAGAATGAGCCATTGCAAAATGTGTATTGCATTAGCTCACATGCAAATTTGATATTAATAGGAACTAAAGAAAGCAGTAATACCATTCTTTCATCCTTGCTTCTAGTTTAGGCAACAGAAAATCTCTGTGGAGTTGATGAATAGCTTGAATATTTGAGAAGATATCATTGAGCACCTCCAGTGGCAGAATTCCTTTAGCACAACATTTGTTATTGATTTTTAAGTAAAACACCTGTGTGTGACAGAAAACAAAAATTGAAAAAAATTGACCATCTGTAAACAGAAGTTTGCCTGCCTGCTTCATCAATATTTTACCTAGAACTGTTGCTGTCTCTTGCTCTTTTTGTGTCTGGCATTCTACTAAAACGGTGACCTTATATCAAGGCAAAGTTAAGGTTTAAGAACCCAAATGTTAAGTTTCTCTTTGTTTTCCAGCTCTTGTTAGGGTTAGGGTCTATTATCTTGTCTTCTTTGTTTTCTTTGTTTTACGTCACTAGTGAGTGTTACAGGTTCTTTATACACCAACGATGAGCCACAATTTTGCTGGTTATTAAGTATGCATTATTGCCCTTCTATCTTTGAAGTGCAAAGCAAATTCACCCAATGACTGTGAAAGCAATTGTTCTGTATGAAAGTGCACTTGAATTTTGTCAAAATCATAAATCCATTTGGCATGCCCCAGGACCACTCTAGCTTTACAAGGACATTAATTTGTTCCTTGCGGATTTTGGGCCCAGCTGTCACATCATGATCGATGCCCACCTGTTACAAACCTTATTGAAACCCCTGAATAGATGCAAGAACACGTTATTAAAAATAGTCATATCAACCCTAGCTGGTCTTCATATAGGTCCTCTATCCTGCTCGAATTAGAATTTGGAAATTTGATTTTTTAGGAGGGAGGAAAGTGCTAAACTACCCATACAAAAACCCTCTGGCAATGCAAGACCTTCATTAACACAACAGACTTGTTCAACCCCACATACATGTTTTGCACCAGGCTAGAATAGACCCAAGCCACCCTGAGCCTTCCTGGCCAGAGGGAGGCAAGCACTCCCACAATTCTAGATAAGTGCAAAAATTAACAGATGAATTTTGAGCAGCTGATGTATATGCCTGCGCATGCACAACACCTCGGTATTTCTCAGAGATTTGTCTAGGGATTAAAATATCTAACCTGGTCTAGGAGATGTAACCTTCTTACATACCTGTAAAGAAATTAATAAAGATCAAGTTAGAAAAACATTTCATTCCAAAAATTAATCCTTATACCTATTTTACAATACAGTCTTATACTGATCACCCTCCAAAGTGAGTATTACAAGGACATTTTCAATGTAGAAATATTATCAAATCGGGAAATATCTGGAACATGTATATTTTCCAAGTTGATAATGTGTCAGTCTTACTGAGTAGATAAAAACAGACAAATTAAAATGTACAGATCTAAAACACCTGCCCATAGGTCAATTTCAATGTTGATTATTATTTAAAACTCTAATTTGGCTATGAAGCTTAGTGGAATTATAACAAAAGGAATTCTCTCTTCCCTCGATATTTCTTGATATGACTTCTTTTAATTATTAAATTAATTTGTTTTTTCCACCACACCTCAAAACCATTGAACCTAGAGTTTTAAATATCAATAAAAATAGTTGACCACAGTTATCTGAAATAGCAAACTTTCTTACGCTCTTTCAGTAGTGAGAATTTCCATGGCAATGTTGTAGAGTTTTTTGCTTACAGCATCAGGGAATTCCTGTTAAAGGAAGAATTTGACATTAAATTGGTTTTAAAATATTTACAGTTGTACAAAAATTAGTCCAAAACAAAATATAATACTTTTTTAGTAAAGAAAGTGAAAAACAATTATTTTTAATGTTGTTTAGTAACTTTAATATCATAATTACGTAAAAAGACTCTTTGTCAATCTGCATGCATTGCTTGCATCATCAGAAGTTGTGTGGTCCACAAAACCAATTTGCTTTTTTCGATTGTTTTGTCAAAGTTTCAAAATACAGACTGTAGTTCTAAAAAACCCAAGTGGTGACTAAAGCAAACATCATATATCAGTTTTTACCAGTAAATTATATTTTAGGCTACCTAATGTCCCAAATCCTTCTGATTTTTCTGACACTTTTCTTCAGTGAAAGAATCAAAACAAAGACAAATGCTCACACAGCATTCAGGTCGACTAAGAGTCCTTATAAGTTAATTTATGTCAGAAGCATAGAGGTGTTATGCTTCTGTTAGTGTATAATGAGCAGTATTTTCACTGATAATGTACAAGCCACATATTTGCATGAGTGCATGTAGCTAGACTAATTAACCATTCATAATACAACATAACTTATTTGTTCAGTAAATCAACACCTTTCTATTAATGTATAAAATACAATTGCATGAATGCATGTCTGGGGAGGTACCTCATGTAAAAACAATAAATACTATTTAAAAAACAATTCAATCCTAAGAGGAATTTCTCATAAAAGTGCATATTCATGTAACACAAATTTGTGAAAAATTGAGATTAGGTCACACAAGATCAATATTAACTTTTAAGTTGTTATTCATTCATAATCAATATCACTGTACGTCCTATTGCAGTATATATTATTTTGTGTTATTTCTAATTCTAATCGATCTCTTAACACTTATGAAAATGTTTCTCGCACAAATTAAACTGCACTGTCTAGAATTTTAATGTTTGAAAATGAGTGACAGTTAGATGTAACCTTTTAACAATTAATTTAATATACATTCTGTCACTTTCATGTTCTAACGCTGACCAAAATAACGAAATAAGATGTCTTTTCACTGGAGTGGATCTTGGGTTTGCAGTTGGAATCTTAATGTCTGGCCATTCAAATAAGTCTAAGAGCTATTGAACAGTATGTACAACTAAGATGTAACTAATATATAATTTTAGGAGGTTAAGGGCGAAACTGAAATTATTACAACTACTTACAAGAGGTTCAGCATCACAAGAACTGCCATGACTTGACTGAGAGTCGCGTTTTTGCTGCTCATCATCTTCATCGTCATCATCAAAATCACTGTCCCACTCATCAGAGTCAAAATCATCACTGTCATCATCATTTTCAGTGCTATCATAACCATCTGCACTGACAACTCTTTCAGTTTCCGAGACCAACTGTGGTGAATTGCCTTCTTGAACTTCCTCCGTTATGCTCTCCTGGGTAAAAGCATGCACTCTGGACAAAGTATTTTGATCAAGTGGCATAGGGTCTGACTCACCCCGAAGCCGATTGAGAGGAGCTCTTGGAGGAGGCCGTGTGGGCATTTTAGCCTTTGCTTCTGATTCCTTTGCAATCATACTGTGTGTTTGTATTTTATTTACATTCAAAGCTGAAGTTGATTGTGTTATTGGGACATCATTATTTACTGCTTTTTCATCTCTTGTCTTCACTGCTTCCTTTGATGAGGACTTCTTTGAATTGAACAAGTCTTGGTTTACTTTGTGTAGTGGATTCAAGAAATCACCCTCAGTTATTCCATGCTTGTCTCCAGCAATATCACTTTGTACATGAGCCTCAAATTTCTTCTTTAAATCACTGACTTTTGCTTCCTTACTTTTGAGTGATGGATCAAAGAACAGTGGTCTATTGATGTCTGTATCCATAACGTTAAGAGAAGCAGTCTTGCTTTCTGGACAGCTCTGTCTATTTAAGTTTCCATTCTTTCCTTGAAATAAACCTTTAGCATTCAATATCACAAGGGTGCCAGGTATTTCAGGATCTGACATAGTACGGGAATGTCTTGTCATATTTGCCCTTTCTTTCACTTTCCTGTATGTCACAGGTTGTCCATCTTGGCTTCTTGCCCTTGTAAATTGAGACTCCTGTCTAGCAGTCTTAATTTGCTGGGCTCTTTGTTGAGCTATCAAGTGATACTTATCTGCTGAATTTCGATCCATTGTGTCTCACAGACCTTCATATATCAAAGATCTGCACAAAAAAAGCAAGGAGACAGTAGTAAAATAAATATCATTCAACTGATACACTGTTTTGAGAGGGTCTCCTATACTTTGTATGTGAAGCGTGATCAGGGAATTTATGTTCTTGTCAATCTTGATTTAAATATTGTTAGATTTGGAATTTGTGATTTGTGATTTTCTCTGCTTTATTTGTTGGTCATAAAGGAAGTCATAAAGGAAGAATGCATTGAGAGAAAGGCAGGAAGTCATTACTCCAGAGAAAGGGTAATTTTAGCTCTTAATTCCCAGTGGATAGTCAATATTTAATCTATCCTCTTGGTCAATATCTAAGCTATCTAGAGGTAAGTCAAACTGACAGGTGAAGAAAGCATCTACTTAAGGATATATTTTTGTTCTAAAGTCTTAAAGGAATGCAATCTGACCATGTAATTTCTGTCAGTATAATTTGTTTCTTCTCTTTGGCTTAAACTTTATTTTTATGCAATTTGCATCTAGCACATAAATGAGAAGTTTCTCAGAGTAGAGAATATAATCCATGTTTTCAGAGATTGCGCTAGACTGTTGTTTATTTTGAAGAAATGTAATCAAAGAGTTCATGGCAGGACAAGACAAGATTTATTTTGTACAGACATAAAAATTACATGTACATGTAAAGTTTTGGATGATCCAAATCTACATGTGTATAATCTACAAGAGCTCAAATCATGACAAGTGCATGACCTATGAAGGAACTGAAATATTTTAAACATAAAATACGTATTTTGTGATTGGGTATCTGCCAAAAAGCATTAGATCATGAATACAAGTAGAATCAAGCTCGCTAATCACGTTTACACAAATGATATTTTTAACGGAAATCACGTGCCCTCTCGTAGGTAAACTTGATTCGATTACATGTGTGTGAAAATCACTAAATATTGTCATGATAGGTCGATCGCCACAACAAGAGAAAACAGCAAAGGTAGTAAGAAGACCAAATGAATTTGACATCGAACACAGTCGCCATTTATTTTGTAAATCACTTCCGGGCGGGTAAACAGTTGGTAGGTGTCAAATTAATTGCCGTCTATTTCTTTAGCTTAACAGCGCGCAGGTCATATTATGGTTGAAGTGTGCATTCTAAAAACCTGCCTGTCAAAGCCAACACATTCGAGCGTTTATTTCCTTCGCCAATTCCAGAGTTGTTTAGATTAGCAGGTTTTCTAGATCGCTTCCCGGTTTGCTGATATGCATCACAGGAGATTAAACATAACGACCCGCCAAAATCGAAACTCGAAATCGAAAATTTGATTATTGGAAAGGTGGTTTAACTTCAACATTGTGATTATTTAACATCTATAATAAATAAGTAATGTCCTTGATCAAATGGTAGATCATTTAAATGTTGATCAGTTTCACTTCTGTCAAAACTCTGGCTGAGACTCAAAAATTAGTCAATGTACTACAATTGAACATCACAACTCACGCCAAGTCGCTCCTAAATTTGGTACAAATCTATAAAATTAGGAGAAATACACGAGTATAGTTATGTTATTTAGGCAATTCACTGCACAAACCTACCATTTCTGTACAGGATTGATCACATCTTTTCCACAAAATTCTTCAAATAAAGATTATCAAATCAAATGAGCACTCACATCCATTATCAGTTTCAACAACCTCGTTCCCAGATCTCTCGCGGGAAGGAGTAGTGTGGAGGGGAAAGTGGAGGGGTAGGAGGGGAAGTAGAAAAATTGTCCATCGCCAAAATAAACAATTATCCTCTATTTGGCACGGAAATACGCTCGGATATTTAATTGTCCGCGAGAAGCGAACAGTTTTCCGAGAGCAAACCGCAAACCGCGCGGTTTTGAAAATTGGGAAATATTTCCTGATACAGTGACTAGTATACTTTTGTGAAAGTTTCAGCTCTTTAGAAATTGAACTCATTGAAAGTTCCTAGCGTATTTTTCCCGAGGGGCACATTACGATAAAGATCAAAACGGCTAAAATGTTTCTGTCGCTCGCAGCCTTTGCCACAAGCATGACAGTGCCAGTCAGATAGAAAACTTTCAAGAGTTTTAACTGGACAGTAGGGACTCTCGGGTCTTTCATACATACGTTCTTCCCCCGGGGAATCATCTGGTTGATCTTTTGCTCAGTGGTTTTGTCCAGTTCATCAACTACTTGATGAACAAACTGGTTACTTTTTCCCAGCTGCGTCAACCTGCACGGCGAACGGTTCCTTCTTGAGGAGTCGGAGATTCTCTCTGCCGCGGTGAATTAGATGGAACATAATACAAACCCCATCACTTGTTGGAGAAGATGGGTTTAGGAGGATTAGATCTTTTCTAGATCTTTCTTTGATAATGGGATGTTGGTGATCAACTTTGCCAAATCCTTGCCGCTTCAACTCGACGATTGCAGCCTCAAAAATTTGATTTGACTTAAAGGATTCGCCATCGCTTATTATGTCAAATTATCTTTGTAGGAGAAAGTGTCTTTGAATACGAAATTCTATTCCCATCAAAGCAGACTTTTTGTAGCTTTCTCCATTCTGTTTCTTTGCGTTCGACCAGAAATTCGCCAGAAGTTGATTCATTTTCTTATTCCACAGGCGGCCCAGACGTTGAGTACGATTATAACAATATTTTAGCCGTTTGTAAGACAATGTATGAGAATGCTTCGAAAATTACTCTTAATGCTATGTGTAGAAAATAATTTGAATAAAATGGCTTACATTATGTTTGCATTGCCTTATATTGATGTCTCTGGGTTCCTGGAGGTGGTTTAGAGCCATTTTGGTGAGTTTTACTATCTGCCGGTTGGCTTCCCCTAAAGACATACATGTCTTCAACGTCTGGGCCGCCTGTGCTTATTCGGAATTTTTTCCTAGCGTCTGTATTTTTTTACACGGTTTAACTTCGTTCCAGTATGCCAGGAATGTGACAAGAGCATTCTTAGTTGCTTTTCTCCTATTTTCAGAGTCTTTACCTTCAATTAAGTTCTGTATTTCTTCCTATGATACTCTAGAAAAGAGTTTTCTTTTAACCTCACTGGATTCCAGTATCAATCATCGCTGGCTGAAACTGAAAACTGGCAGTGTTCTCAAGTCCGCCCTCGTCAATCAAGCTGACGTGAGCACGTGCTAACTGAGGACCCGGGGGCGGCGGATGAAGAAATGCGGACGACAAAATGCGGGAATGCCGAATGACAAAATGCCGAATGACACTGTGAGATCATTCAAGCTCAAATCTGAGGGACCAGCAATATAAACAGAAAACCTCACCAAAAAGTTACAAAACTCAAATTAAAATTCTCGCTAAGCCTAGGTCAGCTTAATCGGGCTTTAAAAAACACGATTCTGATGAGGAGAAATTAGCTACGATGTTGATTTTTCTCTTGGCGACGGTCGATCTTCAACTCTTGCTTTTCGTGCGACGTCATCATTTAACCTTTAGGAACCTAACAACTAAACTTAAAAGGGTAAGTTGTTATTTCTATTCCTAACAGTGACTTCTGAAGATGTATGCCGAAACATACGAAACGTCAAGTAAATGAGCGGAACTCTGCGCCACAATTGTCGGACATAGAAAAAAGGGAGGATGCTGGTACTCTAGTGATATGTGTAAGATACAATGATGAAGTTAAGTCAACAAAACTGTAACTGTTTTTCTGTATTTTATTGTAAAAGAAAGTGTCATGTGGAAGAGTTTTATTACAAGTAAGCTCTAAATTGACAGCTTTCAAATTTCTCAATTGCTGCATAGAAATATACAGAGCTTTAAGCATAATACCTTCAAAAAATTATTAAAATTTACTGTAACTCTATCTCCAATTTAGCTTCAAGACCTTACTTGAATTGAGCACCGTGACAGATACCGTGCACGAATGTTCCTCAAGGAGGACTGTTACGGTCACGTTGGTCACGCAAACCAAAGCGCGAATTTCATTCTAAAGACCTTGCTATAGCACAAGGAAATCTTTCAGTAAAGTTTGTCTTCTCTTCTCTGCTATGTCCATTTGATTTTCAAAGTCCTAGAAAACAGGAATATGACGAGATCACCATAGGAACAATAATGTATTTAAACGCAACCTCGTTCCCAGGTATTTGGCATGAAGAAAAGCAGTAAGCCTGGGAAGGAGGTTCATCGTAAACGTGGCTGCTCACGGACGGCGCATCTCGATAATGTGCACTTATGTCCAGGATTGAACGCAAGTATTGTTCAATTAGTACTTCATCTTTGGTAAGGTTATCTTACATTTTCATATTACTTCATATTTGATAGAATTGTGTGTGTTTTGGTGCCTTTTTACCAATGAGGACACTTTGTGATGCTTATCATAAGGAATTTGAATCTCATTAGCGTTCAATCCTGGACATATCTGATAATGTGAGTCTTGGATTTACACCAGACTATAACATTAACTCTAGTGAAAAAGTGTGACTGGATTTTTTAAGCGACGTAAAGTACTTACCCCCCTACAGTAAAGTTCGTCTCTCTCTAACTTCCAAGACAAATTTTCTATTTCCAGTTCCAGCTGTGCCTGCTGATATTCAAACTGTCGAAAACAAAAGAAAAACAGGCCAGTGAAAAAAAAACGTTTGCATTAAGCCATCAGGAGTCTCTTTCATTTGAGACTGATTCAGCCGGCAGCTTCAGAATTATTTGTGTATGATAAGTCAAAATATTCTCTTATTTTGATTGGTACAGTATTTACTTATGATCAACTGGAGAACAGACGTATAGATGACGTCAACAACATTTGATTTGTGTCTTTAAAAAAAAGATCCCTGCGTTCTTTCGGTAATGTATCACAAAGACATCAAAATTTGTGGTTAAGAATAATGCTCGTGTGCCAGAGATTTGTTCTTATTTAATTAACCACTACCCGAGGTGAGGTTTTCTGGTAAAATATACTTTCCTTTGTTTTGTTTTGTAAGAGCAACTGAATGCCGTGAAATTCAAAACAGAACATAATTATTACGTGTGTAAAAGAAATCTCTAGTTACCAGTCTTTTCCTGTCGTCCTCCATGAAGTAAGCATATGGATAAGTATACATCAGTGTGTAGCGGCACTGAAGAGACAAACACGGTTATTGAGAGTGACTTTGTTCAACAAAGTATCAACTCGACAACTCAAGTTAGTGAGGGTGTCAATTGTCAAGAGAAGTGACCGTATCGAGTTCCAACCAATCAGAATGAAGGACCTTTTGAAGTAACCAATCAAAAGTAAATCCAAACCAAGTCCGGAGTTGACTAGCGCACATTTTGCCGCGCTTTTCGCAGGCTGTGCTCTTTTACATTGAGTTCTGATTGAAGCTCCACACAAATCTCGGCTGTTGTGATTGGCTAGAAGTCTTAAATTTTCACGCATGCAACAACAAATCACACACGCACCTCATTAAGAGCAGTGTACATGCAATTTTCGAGCGCGTTAAAAGAGCGGTTCGTTTAATTACGCTATAAAACACCGTATATGCTCACCTTCGCTAATAACTGCGCTGCATCTAGAAGGTACTGCCAGTCAATCCACGTACCGAAATTATTGTTCACTTTTTCCTGTATTTTTTGATTGATTTTTCGCTTCGTCTCTTCCTCGCGTTTAAGACTGTCCGCATGGTTTTGCCACTAGAAAAAAGGAAACATTTTGACATGAGCAAAATGCTTTCGTTTACTTGAGACGTTACGTAAAGCGTGCCGGGACGTGTGTAAGGTCTTTGCACACAAGGAAACATTGTTGCGGAAATACTAGTCTATTTCCCAAAATAATTTCCTTGGCGCACAAACGTGGAAGTATTTGCTAAGGAAGTAACATGTTTGGAAAATTTCAGAAACGTTTTGATTTCAAGGACACAGAATCTGCTTCCGCGTCCTGTGTTGAGTAAGTACTCAAATGAGAAAATATTTGGGGAATCAAATTTTTACGCAACATTGTTTCGTGTAACATATCAAACACAAGAGTTGAAAATACGACGCGCAGAGGAGAATTTTTCACGATATTCGAGGTATCTGGATGGCCGAGGATACACTGTCTCGAGTGTTTGAAGTAACTTCTCAATCGAAACAAAAACTAAGAATTCAAGAGAGGTAAAATCGTCAGGAAGCTTTTTGGCGCGTTTAGAATGCCAAAAGTGTTGCTCATTTTGCCAACAATAATATAACTACATTTTTCACAGACAAAAACAGTGTCCACTTAACGTAGCAAGCTTGATCTTATGAAAAGAAGCTTAGTATTTACACTAAAATTTCTTGAATGCGAAGCAATACGGGCAGCGGGTTTTTGTGCGATAAATGTTACCCGCAGTATTTGGAGTTAAATTCCTTTCCAGTCATTATCAACAAAACACATTAACCAAATCTGTAGTAATCTTTAAACAAAATTCATTGATTTTGACAAGAGGTTCGGAGTTTCTATATACTACTTTCGCCCTTAATTTTTAGCAAAGAGGTGGAAATGCATTCTCTCTCTTCTCAAGAAGGTCAACACTAAGCCGAAGAAATTTGACTGAAAACGCAGCTGTATACTCTACGGTCAGGACTACCGTCCGCAACAAGCCGTTGCGAAATGGAGCTTTTTGAAAACGCTCTTCAAACCGGAGGAATTTGAAAAAGTTTTAGTGTGAAAGAAAACATCTTGAAAACGGAGATTTTCGGAAACGATGGCGGCATCATAATCGTGCGATTTCCGTGAGCGAGTTTTCCATAATCGTACGATTTCCGTGAGCGAGGTTTCCACCATCGTGCGATTTAAGTGAGCGAGTTTTCCTCAAGCACAAACCAAAATGACCGGTGACTGAACAACACGTTTACTAATTTCTCCGGCTTAGCTGTGGACGGGAAACATTTGATGCGTTTTGAGAGCGAAACCTCCGTTTTTAAATTCTTCCTCGTGCTGTGACGGGGCCGTTAGCCAAACGTCTCTGACCGCTATAGGTGGCCAACATTTTTTCTTAGTTAATTTCTGAGTATTACATACCCTTTCAAAATAGAAAAGATATTTCTTGAGTGCTTCTCTAGCCTGTATTCCAGCTGACTCGTTAACAATGTTAGGATTGGATTTATATCGACTACATTCATAATACTCTGATCCATGGTTCTTCCAGTCTCCACAACACATCCAGCAAAAATCTGCAGGCAAGAAACAGACCACCAAATCATATGGGTTATTGGCAAGCATGTTTACTCAAGATGGCTGGATATTGGCCAAATTTCGCCTTTTTACGGACCGAGAAAGAGTTAAGGTCCATGAACTCGTAAAATAAACGAGGCCAATATCTAGCCATCTTGACTGCTTGGTCAGTAATGGTTTATGTTTTATTATAAGGTCTTCAGGTAAATTTTTCTTATGGGGCACAGCGAGTAATCCTGGGTAGGCAAGATGGCGCCGTCTGGCCTGCTCGGGTAGCCAGTCACAGCGCGAGATTCGGTTCATGTTTCACGCTCTAGTAAGTTAACTAAAATTTCGTGCCGCTTTATTATCATGTTGAACACAAAAATGTTTAATTTTCAAAATTGTCTTTCTTTTCCTGATTTTGAAATAGGGCTTTTCCCAAACAAATGTTTAAGAACAACTTGCAGTATCCTTCTGAATTACAACATTATTTCAGAATCTACACGTAACGTAACATAAAAACAACGTACCGTGTTTACATTTGATACATTGCTGAAGAATGAATAACAAAAACACAAAAGTTAGACATGCAAAACAGAACAACTAACCACATTACCAGTAGCTAAAATAATAAACAATTTATTATTAATAATTATAATTATTATAAGTCTCTCTTACCATGTGGTTACAACCACCGTTCTTTTCAATACAGCTTCTACAATTAGGACACTAGGCAAAAAAAAAAAAACATTCAAGCAACTCAGTAAAACCAGTTGTTAATGTTTAAGACCTGTAAGCTGCCAGCTCAAAGATGTTAAGAAGCTTAGAGGAGCCGCAGCGGCCACATGGACAGAGCATCATCTGCACAATGAGCAATCTGGGTTGGAGCCTATGCCAGGGACATTGAGTTGGGTTCTTGGGTAAGACACTGTACCCTCACAATGCCTCTCTCCTTCAGCTACAGTACATACATGTATAAATGAATGGCAGCAAATTTAAACCTGGGGGGGTAGCCCCAAGATAGAATAGCATACTATCCAAGGAGGGGGTGGGGTGGGGTGAAACACTCTTAGTTGCTTCATGCAACTGAAATTGCATATAGTTTTTCCAACACTTTTAAGATCAAATACTTACATCTTTTGTGTTAGCTGTAATATAATTAGCTGTCTCTGAATCATCTTCACACTTTGTAAGCCATTTCTTAATTGTATAGCAATCTGTTGGAGCGTGGTATTTTTCACCACACATAAAACTGTAAGAAACAAGTCAAGTAACAAAATATAATTAACCAAACACCTGAAATGTCTGGCTTACAAAATACAACTCGTGGCACAAGTAAGCTACATGTACTTCCTGGTACTTGAGATTTTCCATAATAAAAAAAAGTACATTATAACCAGGTGTATAAATGGGTACTGGCAAACTTAATGCTGGGGGTAACCCTGTGTGATGGACTAGCATCCCATCCAGGGGGGAGTAGCAATATTCCTAGTCGCTTAATGTTACAGAAACCGGGATAAGCTCCGGCCTGATGGGCCACTTAGGCTCGTATGCAGACTTTACCTTACCTTACCTTACCTTACAAGTATCATTTTCTGTGGTTTTCTTTAGGCTGGATACATGTATGGTTTTAATTACCTCCAAAATATAAAAAATCCCAATTCTGAAGTACATTTATGTAATGCAAAATTTTCTTTATCATTAAAAAAAGTCCCAATTCTGAAGTATATTATGTACTGGGTTTTTAACTCACCAAAATATTGAATTGCAATTTGAACACCATATTCTCTTGGCTTTAGGTTCCACTACTTTTACCAAGAAGCCACAATCATTGCCTGGGCACCATCTTATTAAGGGATGACACTGACAAGTAAAAAAAAAAAGATCAACATCATATTCAATTATTAATTAATTAATTAATCTACGCACATTCTCATTGGTCGATAGGTGTGTTTAGACGAGAGTATGCAAACACAGTTGTGACATTTTTAGATTCGCACATAATTTTAAGAGGTATTTTATAAAAAGCAATAGCCAACACCCAAGTTAGAATACTTTCCCCATGTTTAATAACCTTATCTAAACACTTGGAAGGTTGGGAGAATTCTCGAAAGTTCTGCAAATCATGGGCCATGTCTTAGGTTTGCTTACAATGAATGTCTTGAATTCTGCAATCAACCCCTATTGTGTTTTAAGATGAGCTAGAGGCTTCACACAAAAAGAGCTCTGATTATTGCTACACGCACTTTTTTGTGACCTATAATTTTTGGGTTGGAATGTTCCTATTAAATCGCTGCTTGACCTGGTCTGGATATAAGATTACTAGCCTCATATGTCAGCCACTTATATGGTACATGTATGATCAGTACTCGTGTAAAAAATCCTATAAAACTCAGAAAACCATGAGCACCAAAAATATTTGTGGATAAGGGAAAATTGGAACCCTGTTAATCGGGTTACTTCCGGCCACAAAAATCTGTCTGAATTAATGGAGTGACTGTATTAAAGAGGTTTTTTTAAATAAGAAAACGACTGACTGAGCTTTTATCTGGCCAGAATAAAGTAACCATAATAACAAAGTGGCGTTATTAACAAGGTGGTTTTCAGGTTTGCCATGGACTGTGTCAACCTGAGCTTAATTGTGGTTGGTCAGTAAATAGCTCACCTGTCAAAATTGAATTCAAGTGTTTGCACTTTTTAGACTGGCAAAGTAAAGCATTTATTTACTAATAAATCAGAACATAAAATGATAAATAAAATTTCCATTATGTTATTTTTCAACCTTACAATATTAAAACATAGTTTAAAAAAGTTAACAGTAATTTGATCATAAAAGAACTGGATTTACCTTCACTTCATCATTGAAAAGAAATTGCCTATATTTTTCTCGCGCAGGTCCATTTTTAAGTATTTTTAGAGCCATTTCTTCTCCAATTAAAAGATTGCAGTTCATACACTCAATACCTGAAAGACAAAGGAGAGTCTGCTAAAATTTACAAAACAATTTAAAAAAACTCAACATGCAAATTTCTGACTGCCAATGGGATAATCCCAGCCCAGTCAAAATGTAGTAGTACATGTCAACAGGAAAACACACCCATTAGCACACCGTCAATGCCTGGGACGTATTTCTTAATAATCAGGATGTGAACTCCAGTATACATGTGTAAATACACCAGTTTAAAATAATTCACAAAATGTGGAAAAATTGCTGGCAGCCACTGAAGCACAACAAAAATGCTGGCTGCTGGCTGCAGGAAGCAGTAACAGTGTCATTGGTTGATCCTGCCTGGAAGGAGGTTCTGTTATCTCTGTAACTGCTGTTAATTATATTTCTACAAGTAGAATAGCCAGGTCCTCGGATGAATAGAGTTAACTATAATAGACAGGTTTGCCTAGTGTATTTACATCCTTGTTGCCAACCAATTCAGATCGTGCAATGATTTCTTTGGTGGGTTACAATTGTTTAGTTTGTACATACTCCCACATAATCAGTTGCGTGTGAAAAATTGTACAATTGTAACCTCCCAAATGAATCATCACACGATCTGAATTGGGTGGAAACAAGGATGTAAACATGTTAGCCAAATCTGTGTATTTCTATAGGATTGTCAAGAGTAGCAGACTGATATAGTGAAAATCACCGTGTGCAGTACATACATGTGCTTCATGATCTCAATTGGTTTTTGTGGCGGGGTATAAGTACATGTATTCCTCTGTTTCTCAGGACAACAACGGCAAAAACAGCCAAATACAGTTGTTTACATGTATATCAAAACTGCAATTTGAATACTTAACTAAATGACTAAAAAATACAAACCAGATGACAAGCCAATTTTTAATTGGTTAACACAAAACAGCATCCAGCAATCATCACAAAATGAATGACCACAGGAAGCGGTGGTCGTGTTTGACTTTGTACTGCGCTGAAAGCACACTGGACAGTAGAATGATCTTGACGTCTGTAACGAGGGACAGAAAGAAAGACAGACAGTAGCTTGTTAAATGTTTCATATGACACGTTTTACTAATTGCCATTAAAGTGGGACAGGTACTGAGGACCCATGCAATGGACTCCTGATAAAACAGACCTAATTTAAGCCGTAAGGTAATTGTGTTATATTCTTGGGCAAGACGCATTACTCTGTGCTCTCACAGTCCTCTCGCAAATGCAGCATTCTATCCAGGGGTAAAATACATGTTTTCGTTGTTCTTGTTTGTTTGCTGTTTTGTTGTTTCTTCAGTAGTCACTTCATGCTTTGGAAGCCTGGATAAGCTCTGGCAAAATGATGGTGATAATGATGAGGCAGGTTTAACTTTGCCATCAAAGCATGGCATTGTAGGTCAACATATATTTTTCTAACATTGTTCAAGAAGAGGATCAATCAACAATGGCAATGGTAATGGCAATGATAATGATAATGGTAAAATACTTAACGGCCTTATGCTCCTACTGGCGCGACAAGAATTGATGATGATGATGATGAAAATACTTAACCAGGGCACCCAACTTACCAAGGCGGTTTTTAGTGGGTCCCTAAAGGAGGAGAAAGGAGAAAAAAAATCTGTTGATACTTTCTTAGTTATTCTAAATACTTACTGTTTGAACAACAGGTTTTTCTGGAATAACTCTTCCCTCAACAAGCAGCCCAACTGGATCAACTCTGTGCCTGCAAGATAACAATGTATTTAATAAATAAAGAAGCTTAAGCCATGTATTACATTATGACACAACACGACAGGAATTTCAGAAGATGAGGGAATTGTAGAAACACGAGCTACAAAGCGAGTGTTTTCTACATTTCTCAAGTGTTATCAAATGGGATCATGTGTACTATTGACAACCGTGATCGAGTGCCGATCGATACTGGCGATCGACACCTCGACCCGTGATCGATACTCAATCGACATCTCGGTCGACCCTCTGTCGACCCTCAATTGACACACGGTCGACATCTCGGTCGACAGACTTTCAATTTTCGTTGACACTCTATGGAGTGGCGATCGATACTAGGGACCTACCTATATTATAATGGAAATATGTCTTTATAGACTATGTGGCTAATGGGACAACACTTAAATCTTCCTCGAGCTCCTGTAGCACCATGAAGCATTACACTGGAGCATTACTACGCCTGTCAGACCGACATGTCAGACTTCAGGTTTAAGTGCTGGCTGGTTCACTGTGTAGTGTTCGTGGGTAACACACTTTTAATAATCTCAAAGTGATTCTGTCTACCAAGGAGTGAATAGACAAAACCCCCCCCCCCCCCCCTGAATACCAGCCTTTCTTGGTCCTTAGGCGAACAATAGCCACACTCGTTAATCTGGACATTCAGTAATCCGTGCAACAGTCAAGTGATAGATTAAGCTTATTGCATGGAGTTTATGCTAATAACAATATTATAAAAAAAGACATTAGTATATATCAAGTCCACTTAATACCTTGATTTACTTTTCATTGGTAGATAGCTCAAACATTCTGTTATTATTAGAGTGAAATCACTTTATTGTTTAATGAGCTTCGAGTTAATTATTTAACAATAAAGCATGTCATCACCGACTGGGCTGCACACAGTTAATTGTATTTACCAATACAATGCACCTTTACCTTTCCAAGATCTTTTCTGTGTTCCAATCGTGTTGAATCAGTAGGATTCTGGCCACAGATTCCGACACCTTGAGAAACATTCAACAGATGATTAACCTCACGTCCGTAAACGAAAACGAATTATGACCTCTTAAACCTTACAGCTGCACGTCAGGTAGCATTGTCTAGGACCATCACTGAATAACCAAAAAAGAGTTTAAGCTGGTTCCTAAAGAGATCTCACCTTAATCTCTTGACAGATCTTAGCCACCAAAGAATCGAATATTTCTTGAGCCTCATTAGAATCGATAATCACGAATTCAAAACTCTCAGGGTCTTCCTCTTTGTCCGAGGCCATTCCTTCATCGTCGTCCCCATATTTGTAATAGTAGTCATCATCGTCTTCGTCGTCATCATATTCGCTCGATTCGGGATCTACGGAGTCCGGCGACTCTAGATCGCCCGTAGACATCTCAAACCTTCGAAAAGCTCTTAAGGGAACTATAAAAACATGGGCAACATGTCTGAAAACCCTCGTCTTTTACATAGTGAGAGGCAAAGCAGAGCAGTTGTTGGGGTGATGTCATTGACCAAATTTGGCTATGTTAGCCTAATATAGAACTCGGGGAGACTGGTAACTACCATGGGCAAAAAGCCGCCATATTTGATTATCTTCGGAGGAAATCTCAAAATTTTAAAGATTTCCAAATTTTTTAGCACTTTCCTTGGTGTTTTGTTAGAGATTATCGATCAGTGAACAATGAGATGACATTTTCTGTATTTCAGATGCCTCAGATCTGTAATAAGTGTTACTTTTGTTCGTGAATTCGAAGGAGGTCGCCAGTGAAAACTTCATGGACTACATATAATGCCAAATAATGAGTTCTTTTACGGGCAAGTTTCGAGAGTATCCGACTATTTCGGCGGACAATTTCGAAAAAGAAAACCTTGACAGTTTGGCGTTCTTCCTTTCCCACTGCCATAAAGGTACGCACTATTTTTTTCGTAATTTATGCAGTCATAGTATGGTCTTCTGTGAAATGTCCAGTTGATGAAATCGATGATCGAGGCAAATTTCCTTTTTACTTTTTTGATTCCCTGCTTTTCCTAGATCATATGTCTGGATTGGATTCTGCCGCATTACACCACAGATTTATATCCAGGTGCGACTGTAAAGTCATGCATGTATAATTGTTACTTGTAAGTAAACTAAGAGCAAGTGCAGTGTGTTATGCCCGTGTGACAATGGCAGGGCTATATAACACCGCGGCAAAACGTATACGCATGCGTCAATTTCGGCATTTCCGGTTTGCACCTGTTGTTCGGTTGTTGACATTAATTTTGTTGTTCGCTTGCGGTGTTTAAGCTTGTTGTTGTGAATCAGCAGCCGCAGATAAAAGAGTAAGGGACCACAAATACGAAAAAGGTATGTAAACAATAACTTGTTGCAATTACTGGTCCTGGAAATGTTTGTTTGACCTTTAACGAAGTGCTCCACAGTGGTCGCCATTTAATACAGTAATAAGGCTTTTCAGTTCGTGTTGTTGATTTTTGTCTGTTTCTTCAGTTTGTTGCATGGACTACCACAAGATTAAATCAAAGATTAAAGGTCTTTTATGGTGACAATGAAGAACCTGAAGTATATTCGTTGTTTATCGATTTTATTATAATACTACGAATTTCATAATGAAAGTGATCGCTTGCGACGTTAAGCTGAGAAGCTCACGTAAACTCAAGCTACGGTACAGGTAAGAGTCAAGCGCCTGCATGAAAATACAAATTTTCGGTTTGGAAATAAATTTCAATTTTTCTTTTATATGTTTCGCACA
>OMLO01001140.1_pt1 | contig 19801 bp, 33 predicted proteins | sample 1674811 | NCBI WGS metagenome assembly OMLO01 (sample SAMN06265003, study PRJEB25207) | coral metagenome | isolation source: Coral host | place: Mexico:La Bocana,Puerto Morelos, Mexico | collected 2008-11-13 | reverse complement strand
TAGGGGTTCTTACTTCCAATAGGGGGGAGGGCGACGAACCACTTTGGCGGATTGGACGTGGCACCAGGGTGCCATTGTAGGGTGTGGACGTGGTGCCATTGCTGGGTGCCATCGTAGGATGCTATTGTAGTGTACTAGAGTGGACGTGGTGCCATTGATGGGTGCCATTGCAGGGTGCCATTGTAGTGTGCTGTGGTGGGGGGAAGGGGTGGTGCCGTTGCAGGGTGCCATTGTAGTGTGCTAGACGGGTGACGACCAACTTTGAGGGAGTGGACGTGGTGTGATTGCTGGGCGCAGTAGACGTTGCGCCATTGCAGGGTGCCATTTTGGGGAGGGGAGGGCGACGGCCAACTTTGGGGGTGGTGCCATTGGAGGCGCCTTGTAATGTGCTATGGTTGAATGTCATTGCAAGGTGCCAATTTCTGTTTCATATCTTCCTCCTATATTCAGGGCCACCAATTTCACCCAGACACCAAAGAAAACAACAATGAATTTTGTCTTGAACTTCTTGCAGACGTTACACTGTTCTCTTCATTGATAGCACGACAAATGGTTTTGGCTATCTGGGGTCTATGCTGGTATAATTTAAGCAAAATGAGCAGTGGAGCAAGGACTGAACCACCTGTGGTACGCCTATATCAAACTTTGCAGATTTCAGAGTCTGGTTCTGCAGTGACCTTGCCAGTGCAGAAGTGTGTGCTGTGGAAAGGAACCTCAAAGCTGTTTCCTCAAAAAAAAAGCTAAAACTGATCAAAGGAAAAGGCAGTGGCAAGTTCTCAAAAAAGAAAAACGACTTCAGAAGGTGCGTCTGCCAGCAAGCGCCAAAGTATCGTAGCAGCTTGGGGAGCAAAAACTGTCGAAAGTTTTCAAGAAGAATTCTAAGAAGTTGAGCCTTCACAGGAATCCTACAAGGATGGATAAAACTGAAGATATTGCTGCAAGCTTTTTTGACCAGCAGCAATGCTCCATGGTGGTAGTGGAAAACAAAGGATGCCACCATGTGTGCACTACTTCAGCTGGAGAACATAAGTTTTTGGAATTTACATTCCAAGGCCTTGAGCACACCACTGAAATTCCCAACTTAGCCTTGGAATCAGTGCAAGCCGTGCCTTCAAAAGGCCAGCCAGGCAAAGCAGTTGGCAAAAAGCCAGCTGCCAGGAGAAAGAGTGGTGCCAACAGCAAATCACTTGGCCACAAGAAAGAACCTTCTCCTGCTGAAATTGCACCAGATCACCAACTTGAAGAAATTGTTTCTGCATCTCCTTCGAGAATGTTTCCAAGACTTACAAATTGGAGCATTACAAGGTTACCAAAAGCCGCAAATATGCTTCATTGGGGTTGAGCAATGAATTTGGTGACAAAAAAAAATTTGGAGCAGAAGCATGAGGAACATCCAGGACCTGAGAAGGCAATGGCACAAGTGAGAGAAGCCATTGCCAAGTTGAATGCCCAGAAGGCATCAGAGAAAGAGGCTTGTGATGTGTTGGATGACCAAATACAAGCCTGTACGGTTAAGTTGTTTCACATTTGCACCAGCAAAGACAGCACAGAAGGCAAGTTCCTGACACCAACAGATTGAAGAAAAACATTTTGGATATGCGGATCAAAACTCATTCCCAACCCTTTTCAAATGAATTAGGAATGAATTAGTTGCATGCAGGGTTGTTAAAACTTTGCAAAGGAGGCCTGGGTGCCTGCTTAATACTTCTCTTGGTAATTTTTTCAATTGTTAAGTAAAAAGGAAGCTTTCATGGTTGTGCCATGTCTTTGCAATTCCTCCTCTAATTAAAAAGGAGGCTTTTAGGGATGGTTGTGGCATGTCTTTTCAATTCCTCTTCTAAGTAAACAAAAAGGTTTCAAGGATGGTTGTGGCATGTCTCTTCAATTCAAGGAGGCTTTCAAGGATGAATTCATGTCATCCTGCAAGTAATACAAAGGGTCACTTGGTTCCTTCATGTGTCATTGTTTTTTTTTGCCTTTTTGTTGGAGCAACGGCTGGCACAAGCTAGATTCGAACAAGGTGTGAAATCTCGAGACTGTTGTAGAATAGCATGGCGAATTTGCTTTCCACTGCAAGCAGCTCTCGAGAGTCGCCAATGGGGGTCTCAGTCTGTGACATATAAAATAAGGAGGTTTGTATCCCTTGTTTTAAATGGCCGATGTTTTGTTTTTTCTTGTAAGCCCTTTGTAGGATGGTCATCAATTTTCTGTTCCAGCAGCAGTCGAATGACCATGGTTTGCAGATGCAGCAGCAATGGCAATATATGCTAATGCAGCAATGGCAAGCTTTGCAAATGCAGCAGCAGCTGCTGCAGCAGCAACAGCAAGAGCAGCCGCCAGTTGCCCCATGGCGTATGGATGTTCCAGTACCTCCACCACCTGCAAAAAGCGCAGCTGCCAGCTGCACCGGATTCTGAGCCAAGTGCAGCACCAAGAGATGGCGCAGATGGATCTGCACCTGCAGCACGACGAGCTGCACCAACTGCGCCACATGCAGCAACATCAGCTGCACCAAGTGGTCCAGCTGGGCCAGGTGACTCATGGCTGAGACAATGGAGGTTATGTGGGGAAGACAGCTATTGGCGTGAGAATGCCTGCCTCAATCCCCATTGCAAGGTTAGTCGATATGTATAATTTTCAAATGTTTAGATAAGAAAAAGGAGGTGCAAGATCTCCTATGTTTATTCAAAAAGGAGGTGCAAGATCTCCTGCATTTTTCATGTGTGTACTGTAGACTCTAGACTTTTTGGTCAGCCAAGGCATCTGTGTACCGGCCAAATTTAAACCTCACTATACCACAAAGGCATTGGGGTGGTGCAGCGAAGCAAAACATTGGACCACAGATGTGGTGGAAGACCAATGAAAGATGGACAAAAAATAAAGGTAGCTGGCCCCAAAAAAATGTATTGTTTTGAGATGTCAAAGCAACAAATTGCAATAACATGTTTTCAGTTATATGTTCGCACTCAGGTATCAAGAGGCAGGTAAACCACTGGTGGGCACAGGAGCAAGGATTGCCAAAACGCCCTGATGTTGGCAAAGGTTTCTTGTCTGGCGGTTATCCAAAAAAACTATGAATGACAAGGTGGTCCATTTGTAGATCTTCTATATATTTTCCATGTGTTTTCACGTAGCAAGGAGATTTTTGAAATCTCGCTGTGAAGGATAAGGAGGTGGAAAATCTCCTCTTGGACCTGTTTTCAGGTTTTGTGAAAAAGGAGGTGTAAAATTTCCTGTACCTTTTTTTCCATGATGGGAACCCTGCAGGTGCACCCAACTGGCAGGCTGCCTTGCTGCACAACAGCTGTTGTATTTGGATGGGCAAATCAGCTTGCCTTCATCAATGAGATTGGGCCAGATACTTCTGGCAGCAGATGCAGTATCAATCCACAGTCCTTGGACTTAATAGCATTTTTATTTCAAAAAGTGTCACCTCAAAACAAAAGTCAGCTAATGTAAACAAGGAGTCATTGTGTGATAGAAAATTGCTGTGTGTCAGGAGAAAGCACGATGATGATGAGGAAGACAGGGATGAGGAAGCTCATCCACCTACTGGAGAGCAATCCGAAACAAATGGCAAAGAAAACAAAAAGGATAGAGATCCTTCCGAAAGTCCAGAAAAGTAGATATCTGGATATCCTTGAAGAATTGAATCTTCCAGTGATGGAAAACAATAGCTGGCTGGGAGTAGGCTGGTTGAGAAGGAGGTGTAAGATCTTCTGAGACTTGCTACTTTTTTGAAAGAGGAGAAAGGAGATAAGAAATCTCCTGTTTTTTTTTGACCGGGTTCAAGGAGGTTTCAAACCTCCTCCCAAAACAATGATTCAAGTTGGCAAGAAGAAAGAATCACAAAGGTGAAACAAGATTCTCCTATATCCATGGATTCATGCACATATTTGGGATCTAGGTGAAAAAACACAATTCGAGAAAAGCAAACAATGAATTTAATTGAATTTAATCTAATTAAATTGGTTTTACTTTCAAATACAATTTAAAACCATTTTAATTGAAGTTCTTTGTAATTTCTTTGAATTAAACTTAATTAAATTCATTTTTGCTCATATGTGGATTTCAAGGATTTTTGTAAATCCATATTCTTAAGGTTCAAATTCATGGAGCAAAATTTGGATTCAGTTCAAGAATATTTTCAAGTCCAATGATTTTTTTCATGTTGAAGATCCAAAGTATTCTGGGAAGCTTTTGAGATCTCAAGTTGATCATTGATTTCGCCGTGAACTTCTGTTGCCATGTTCCTGCTGACCTGCCTTGTTGCTTGTTGTGCTGTTGGGTTCATGGCTCCCAAGAGCACTGCAGCCAAAGCCACAGTCAAAGCCAAAGCCAAAACGAAGGCAGATGATGCCAAACAGAAGGCCTTGTTGCAAGCCAACTTGGCTTCCCAAGCAAACAATGCGAAGAAAAAATTGGAGGCAGCTGCAAGTGGCAAAGTTCCAGTTTCTCAAGAAGAGAAGGCACAACTACAGTGCAAAATTGATTTCTTTGAAGTATACAAAAAGCTACCAAGAGACTCAGAAGGAAAGCATGAAATGTTGGAGCAATTTACAACGGACAAAACATGTCAAAGATGGGCTGATCGCCAGAAAGTGGTTGAAAGCACTCAAGTTGAAAAGGCTACTGCTCAATCTGGATATTTGAGTCGTGACTTGTTTGATGTTAAATTCTTTTTCGCCCATACAAAAATAGCATGTTTCATCAGCTTTGAGTTTTTGTCTAAGTTTGGAAAAAGTTTTTGTCAGAAACATTGTTTCGCTTGGAGATACCACAGTTACCTGAGGTTTCGAAATTGCCAAAGAAGGATTGAACATGAAAGACCCACAAGAAAAGAAACTACTGGACTTGATCCTTTCCCATTGCCCTCAAGATGACACTTGGGATGAGACAGAGCCAAGACAAAAAGCTTTGAAGGAAGCTAAAGAGGTTCGATATAAGTATGAAAAAGAAAGGCTGGTGGGTTGACAATCACCAATGCAGAAACTGATCGCATTACTGCTGGTGGACAGTTCAAAAAAACCAGGCAGCAGCCTTGAATGATGGTTCAAGCGGTTCTGGAATGCCTCCTGTGAAAAAAGAAAAACCAGAGTACCTCGAATTTGTCATGAAGCTTGCCAAATGGAGAGTGGAAAGATCCAAGTTTGGACGCAAAGTGAATGAGTTGGAGGACTGTTGCTCCCTGTTGCAAAGAAAGCCAAATTTTGAGCAGACCCATTTGAAAGAAGTTAAGGACAAGGTCAAGTTTGCAACAGAGGCTTTGACAGACCTTCGAGAAAGGCCAATGAAGATGGAGTTGGTCCAGGACAGTGAGTTTTGATGCGAGTGTGCATAGCATGAAAGTTTTGCAAGGCATCACAGAGACTGAAGCCCAAATGGAGGGGTTGTCGGCATACATGAAGAAAGTCAAGAGATGGCGCTCCAAGACCGCCTGAGTACGAGTGTGTAGCAAAACTCCAAATCCAACAGATTTTTAAACACTTGTGGCAGCCAAAAACAATCTGCTGCTGATATCTGTGCTTGGTGTGTTCCCCCAAAGAAGATTCAATACTTATGGTACCAAGGATGTCATTGTATTTCTTTTTTCCAAGGAGGTCCAGTATATAATCTTTTTCCCCAAGGAGATCAAGAACCCCCTCTTTTTCCCAAGGAGGTCTAGCATATCATCTTTTTTCCAAGGAGGTCCAGTATATCATGTTTTTTCCCAAAGGAGATCAAGCGCCTCCTCTTTTTCCAAGGAGGTCCAGCATATCATGTTTTTCTCCAAGAAAGTAACGTACATCAGCTTTTTCCCCAAGGAGATCAAGTACTTCTTCTTTTCCCCGAGAAGGTCCAATATATCACCTGTTTTCTCCAAGGAGATCCAGCCTCTCCTTGTCTTAATCCAAGAAGGCACATTGTGACAAACATTCACCAAGCATCAGGATTCTGGGCTTGACTATACAGAGATGCTTCCAAAAAGGAAAACAGATTTTAGCCATGTTCCTGAGGAAAAGAGACTGAAGAAAGACATTGTGGATTGCTAGCTTCTGGAACCATTCCAGCTGAGAGAGCTACCAGGCTTTTTAACAATGCCCAAGCCAGTGGAGCCAGAGGATGTGAAGAATATGCGAAGTTGCGCCCAGGTGAACACAATAAGTTTGATAGAAGCAACCATGTGAAAAGGAATGTGCTGCGAAAGGCCCTCAAAGGAAATCATTGGCCAAAGGCGTGCATGTCCGAAGCACCTATTCACAATCTCCAGAGTCAGAAAAATGAGCGCATTTGTTGTTTGTGTTACCCACCTTCTTGCAGAGATTACTCAGGTTTGTCAAGGAGTTAAAGACTCCTGTCAAGGAGTTTAAAAATTTCTCTGAAGATTTTACTGGTTTGTCAAGGAGTCAAAGACTCCTCCCAAAGAATTCCAAATTCCTGTCAAGGGGGACAGTTATTGTAGAGGTTACTAGGTGTGTCAAAGAGTTAAAGATTCTTGTCAAGGAGATCAAAGACTTCTGTCAAGGATGAAAACTCCTGTAAGATAGGTTGAACAGAATTCCATAATGCTAAATATATTTTTTGATCAAAAAACAGGAAAATTCTATTGAAAAGACTTTTGAAACCAAAACATAGACAAAAAGGTACCCCAATAGTTCTTAAATCTATAGTTCTTATTTAAGGCTATAGTTCTTAAATAGGCATACCTTATTTAAACACTAGCTTATTTAAGAACTATTGGCTTCCTGGTTAATACGAATCGTCAAGGACTAGGGCTCGTCAAGCGCCACTTTTCATGGCAGGCACAGTACTTGGTGAAGCTCGAGTGTCACTATTCTTGGCAGGCGGCGCAGTACTTGGTGAAGCTCCTGTGCCACTTTTCGTGGCAGGGCGAAGCTCAAGTGTCACTGGTCAAGCTCAAATGTCATTTTTCGTGGCAGGGGCAATACTTGGTGACGCTCAAGTGTCACTCTTCGTGGCAGGCACAGCACTTGGTGAAGCCCAAGTGTCGCTTTTCGGGTGGCAGGCGCAATACTTGGTGAAGTTGAAGCGTCACTTTTCGTGGCAGGCGCAGAACTTGGTGAATTAGGAAAGTTAGCTGAAGCGCGACGTGCGAAAATTTTCAATACAAAATGCTCGCCGCGAGCGCGAAAAGTAACCTCGGTTGCGCGGCGGGTTGCGGACTGACAGGCTCACATTCTCGGATCATTCTCGGATCGGCCGCGCACTGTGAATGACGTTTCAGCTGTTTTCAACAAATTTCTGTCAGATTTTGGGAAGTCATTTTGCGTGGCAGGCGCAATATTTGGTGAGGTTGGAGGGTGACACTTACTTGTTGGTGTATGTATTGTAACCGACGTTTCATATGTGACGAGGATCAAGCATGCGAGTCATTTTGCGTGGGAGGCGGACTATTTGGTGACGTTGGATGGTGATGCGAGTCATTAGTAGAATAGTACTTTGTAGTACTGGAGTAGTACAGAGTAGAGTACTTTGTAGTACGGAGTCGAACAGAGTAGTACTGGAGTAGGACTTTGTAACTTTGTAGCTTGGAATAGAACTCGAGTACTACTTTGTAGTACGGATTAGTATTTTGTAGTACGGAGTAGTACTGGCGTAGCACTTTGTATTGCGGAGTAGTACTGGAGTAATACTTTGTAGTACGGAATAGTGCTGGAATAGTACCTTGTAGTACGGAGTAGTATACTGGAGTAGTGCTTTGTAGTACGGAGAATACCGGAGTAGTACTTTGTAGTGCGGAGAAGAACTTTTAGTACAGAGTAGTATACTGGAGTAGTACTGTGTAGTAAGGGGTAGTAGTAGTACTGGACTCGGACTTTAATACTTTGTAGTACAGGAGGACTTTGTAGCAGTGGAGTCGTACAGAGTAGTACTTTGTAGTACGGAATAGTACCGGAGTAGTACTTTGTAGAACGGAGTAGTACTTTTTAGAACGGAGTAGTACACTGTCGTAAGGAATAGTACTGTGCACTATTCGGTGCGTATAGGAAGGGTCGCATGTCGTTGCTGAATGCGACCTGCCACGATTAGGTATAGAGACTTAGGGTCATCTAGAACTTGCTGTCGCATGCAGTTGCGTGCTGCAACAAAACCAACAGATGCCCACTTTGTTCGTGTCATCAGAAACAAGGTTCGTCAAGCAAGGTTGTCACAAACAATTCTATAGGCACATGTTCTTCTGGATTATGTGATCTACCTTTTTGAACCTTACTTCTGGCACCGCCTCGTGCGGTGCTGGTAAATGATATTGAAGAGAAGAATGGAGCAGAGAGAAGAGAAAAGGACAGTAGTGAGAGGATGTCTAATGTCACAGCAGCAATGGCAAAAACTGTGTGATGTTGGAGGGTGAGTTGTGTTGCTCTGCGCATTGTACTGGACCCTTCAGGTGCGAGGACGATGAAGCATGAATGTGGTACGTGCAACATTTGGTGATGTTGGAGGGTGACGCATTGTGCTGGACGTTGCTCGTGTCAGGAATGTCGCTTTTCAATTTCGTGGCAGGCGCTAATGGGCGAATCATTATGACGACGATGAACCATGAATGTCACCGTGGTAGCAAGCGCAATATTTGGCGATGTTGGAGGCTGACAGCTTCTGTTCCATGCATTGTACTGGACGTTTCAGGTGTGACGAGGATGAGGCATGAATGTCATGTTTCGTGGCAAGCGCAATGTTATAGGTGATGATGGAATGTCGCTTTTCGTGGCAGGCGCAACATTTGGTGAATATTTGGGCGATAGCCGGAATGCGAAATGTTGTGTTTCTACAATCAAAATCCGTCCTCAAAGCGCGGCGAGTAAGCTCGGCGAACGGATGGGTTGTGGATGCCCATTTCATTCTCGGATCACGCTCGGAACGCTCTCGGAGCAGCTTTCCATTGGTCGGAACGATTCATGAATTTCAGGTTTCACGCTGGAAGTCAACATTTCGTGGCGTGCGCAATTTTTTGGTGATGTTGAAGGCTGGCAGCTTCTGCTCCGCATTGTACTGGACGTTTCATGCGTTAGGACGATGCGCGAATGTCATGTGTCGTGGCAGGCGCAATTTGGTGATGTCGGAGGGTAACTTCGGTTGCTCCGCTCATTGTGAAGGATGTCTCATGTGTTACGACTACCAAACGTGAACGTCGAAATTTCGGCTACCAAAAGTGAACGTCCTAGTTCCACTGTGTTTGGCATCCCCGAAGGTTGCTCTGCGCAATGGACTGGGTGTTCCATGTCTTGCCGCTACCAACATGAACGTCGTAATTCCATCGTGTTTTGCATCCTATAGGTTGCTCCGCGCAATGGACTGGACGTCTCATGCGTTTATGACTACTCAACCTGAACGTGGTCGTTCCAATGTGATTTGCATTCCTGGACGCTTCACGTTTTGTGGCTATCAAACACCAATGTCGCAATTTTGTTGTGTTTTGCGTCCCAAAAAAGTACGGTGTATGTATGGAATACTACCATCAGAATAGAACCTTGTAGTACCGGAAGAATACTTTGTAGTACGGAGTCGTAGTTGTGTGACATGAGCTCTCTGAGCCTTCTTGAATGGACATCTGTGTGACATGGGCTCTCTCTGTAGTTCACAGCACATCATCTCCCATTTCATCAACATCGCAACCAAATCGCATCACATCACATCACATCACACAACATCCCATCGCATCACATCACATCACACCGAACAACATCCCATCGCATCACATCACACCACACCACATCACATGACACCCCATCACGTTACATAACAAAACATGACACCTTGCAACCAACCAGACGCCACCTCAAAACCAACCACATCACACCACAGCAAAACAAGCCACCGCCAAAACACCACCAGACGTAACGTCTGAAGGCTGGTGCACGCAACACGTCGGTTTGGCATCACGCCGGTTGGCCGCTTCCCCGCTGAAACTTCCGCCCCCCGCTCGCCCGGGAATTGCTGGTATATCATCATTTGCATCCCGCGCAGTAAGCAAAATACCTGATGTAATTACAGGAGAAATCAACATGTCCATTATTCAACCCTGCTGGTATCTTACCTTCTAGACCAGTTCACAGAAAACGCAAGAAAATACGAACGAAAGCGTTTGATTACAAACTGGTGAGGAAAAAAGCCACGAAGCTCTGGATCTTTGCTTTTTCAAATCACCCAATGTTGAATGCGGCTTCTGCCCCAGCCTTCCGATCCAAGAGATCCTGCACTAACTGCCTTACTCAACAAATGGAATTCCAGGTTTCAATTCGTTTTTGTGCTTTATGTGTCAACTACTTTAGAATACATGACGACCGCTCCCCTGAAAGCTGTTGATTTTGATGGGAAACCATTCCACAATAAGATTCATTGGCAAGCGCGGCATAGCGGCACCGCTACCAACTAAACCCCTGATTCGACAGTAGCGCTCTGGGCCCGCATTGTGATCCTCTGGCTGCCTACTCCGCTGATCTGGTTGATCCACCTGATCCGCTGATCCGCCTGATCCGGTCGGTTCGCCTGATCCGCTGATCCGCTTGATCCGCTGATCCGGCGGATCCGCCATTATCAGAACCTACGGCTGATAACCTTTTTTCGGGCTTTCTACAACATGGACAATCTGAAATTGTTCTGAAAGAATCTTGGGAAGCAAACACAATGTGTTTGAAAAGGACTGATTGCATGGGCGGTGTGCAAAATGCATGACTTGGTTTTAGGATATTCCATTTTCAAAGCAAAGATCATTCAAAAAATCCCTGCCAGCCCCAGATTTTTGCATGTTTGGGTGAACAGCCCTTCTCTACATCATGGTCGCCCCAGCGTCGTGGCCCGGAAAACCCAACGCGAGAAAAACCATTGAGGACGCGTTTTCCCGGAGCCTGAGAGTCCCACCCAGGAAACGAAGTGGGGTCTAACGTCACAAGTGAAACATGTCACCGCTACCCTTATTAGGCAGTGGTCAAAAAGCAAGCTGCTGTTGCAGATTCTTCTTCCAATGTCTTACCTCAAGTGCACCACGATGAGCCATCTTGCTTCGTATCATCCCAACTTCCAACCAATTCCCGTTTGATCACATCCACGGAAACTGAAGGACGTGAAGGCAAACGGGGATTTCCACATAAGATTGTTGATGAAAACGTTTCACATGGTCAAAAAGGATAGGAAAAACACATCTTGCCCAGGAAGAGCAGGTCTCAACTTAATGCCACTGCTACGCGTAGCCGCCCCCAACATCTACAAGGTTCGGACTAAACCCCGCTGGTATTTGGGCCAGATCGGTTCAGAACACAAGTCAGTCGTCTGATCAACAAATATGGCAAACCACTTGGCCATTTCTAACCACTGAACACTATGGAGAGCCACTGCATCGTGATCTGCAATTGCTTGCAAATAAAACTTGTTGTCAGGACCTGTGCGCTCAACAGGAAAAAGTAAACCCGGCCCATCAAAAACTCGCCACCAATTCGAGCAATGTAATGCCCACTGTATCCGGTTCACTGGCCTCGATTGGCCATTGTACCTCATGAAACCATTCCAGCAATGCCCTAGAAAGCGTCAAGCCCCAAGCACTTTGTATTGTTGACGGAAAGAACAGGTGACGCCCAACGAGTTGCAACCGCCCAGCAACAAAGCTTCCTTTCAAAAGCGTCTAGGTGCAGCAAGGGTCTTAGTCCATCGTCGATTTTCCGCATCTAAAGTGGTGGACAGTTTAGCGCAACATTTCGGCATCTCTAAGGGCATGGAATACTCCTTCTGTAACATGCTTCTTTGTTCCATCAGTTTGTTGTGATGCTCAGAAATATCGTAACAAAAGATGGAAAATGATTTTTGGCAGTGTGAACAGCCGCAGTATCAGCCACCAAGTTACCTCGTTGAAACTAACAAGTGTCTGTGTGGGGTCACGAGCCACTGCTGCTAAGGCCGCTGACGAATCACTAAAGATCACCATGTTATCAAACCATTCACAGATTTGAAATATTGCAAAGAAATCAGACCGATATGTGCACCTGTGGTGCGTGTCACTGCAATGACTTGTAGGGTATTGGGAATGCGTCCAGTAAGTTGGAACTGTAAATTGGCCATATCTCTACGTTGGTCATTGGTAACACAGACATCAAGAACAAAAGCAGTTGCTGCGAAACGTGATGTTTTGTGGTGGGGAAATTCGCAAGATCCGTCAGTAAAGAAAGTAACTGGGGAGAGTTCGGACAATCTTTCGACCTTACCCATAGGGGATTCATCAATAACGACCTCAGGATGATGGTGGTGACACATACGAATGAACTCCTCATGAGGGGATTGCCAAACAACAAGTAGTTCATGAATACTACTATTCTTGGCAAGATACATGTCAAGCAAATCTTGGAACTGGGTGCGTGTGGGTGCTCTGCTTGGAGGTAAAAATTTCAAAACACCAATAGGTCCTCTGCATTCATGATGGAAACTCGAGTGCCTAGCAAGCTTATCAAAAGAATGGTATGGGCACTGACATCATTACGCAACAAGAAACGGCGTGCAGCCAAAATGGCCCTGCAGGTAAGTGCAACAGCTGGGTCCAGGAGACTGTCGTCTTCGTTGCCATTTAGTCTGACTTGCTTTAACTTCAGCCTCAGAATGGTACTTCGTGAGTTCAAAAACAATAAAGACATAGTCACAAAATGGCCAAGGGTACCCCGGAGGCCCAAGTTCGGGTTGTTGTTGTTGTTGTTGTTGTTGTTGTTGTTGTTGTTGTTGTTGTTGTTGTTGTTGACACCACAAATGAAAACTAAGACCCCAAGATTTATCCCGAAGAATGGCATCCCATTCCAACAACTCACGGGCAAAGCGACTTGCAAGATGATGCTGTTTCTGATAACGCCGAAGGAAACTTTGCAGACGTCGCATGTCTAGCACCTTTTTCTCAGTCGCAAAGTCACCTGGCGGGGAATAGTCTCCAGGACGAGTGTGAGGTGTCAAACTTTGCACGGAGATCTTTTGAAAGACTGCCGGCTGACAACGACCCCTAAACTTTTTGGGAAGGCCCCGAATGTTATGCTGTTGCACCCCCTGGTGTTCCTCCTGTTTACGTTAAACAATATCAACCATATATTCAACAACTTGGCCCCCGTCTTCAATGCTAGCTGGGGTACCTAAGTAGTCAGTTGCTTGCTGCATCAGGGAAGAAAGCATTGTCAAGGTCAAGCTCGTTTAAGTCGGACATCGAAAACCCTTTGTGGTGGAAACTCCAAATCAACCAAAACTGGACAATGGGCACCAAAATGCTGCAATGGACTAACCCAGATATCTTTAACAAACTGGCTTTCTTCAGGTGAAAGCAGGGCATCGTCCGTGATAGTGGTGTCCTTACACGTGGGGAACATGGTCTTCCTCAAATTGTCTCGAGAGAAAGATGAGGTCTTTCAAGCCAACGTGGGTCAAAGTGGAGGAGAAAGGGTTGACATTGAAGTTTGCAGCAATGATATAAGGTAGGGGAAATTTGCTACATGCTTTGACAGCTTCAAGAACAAGTAAAGAGTTCATGAAACAATACTACGTGCTGATGGCAAACCATACACCACAACCATTTGGGCACTTTCTGGGGAGTTCAGTTTGATGGTGTGCGAGGAGAAGTCCGACCCAGCTACAAGCGTAGCATCCCTTTGGTTTTCATTCTTCAACGGGTTGCTGGCTTTGTGTGGCAGATATGACCAAAGGTAATCACAGTATGGAGTATACGCCCAGTTGCAAACTGTGGATCAAGAATATCAATAGCGCCCCTACAAGGAAAAAAACTGAATGCCTTACCTCGAAGTGACTGCTCCCCGTCAGATCCAAAGAATTGATCTTCCATTGGTGCAGGCCAAATGACTTTAAATCTACTTTTACTCATGTGGGAGGTGAATGCTTGCTGGGACCGAAGTGTAGCAGCAGTTTCTGAGGCTGTAAACACATTAGTCCCATAGTCACTAACATTCTGATTGTAATAGTCATGTTTGTTGGCAACACACGTTGGATTGGTGATGCAAAGGCATGCCTGTGCCGTGGGCCCGCATTTTAGGTTTCACCAATTCTTTCACCTCTGGCTGGACGCCAAACCGCAACGATGCTTGGATGAAACAACGTGTGAAAGACTGTCAATGATCTGTTGGCTGCAACAAACCTTAATGTCATCAAAAGTTTCAGCAACGCCAGCCATGATGCAAAAACCCAAGGCGTGAGAAGGCCAACACTTCGACAACTGAGGGGTCCCTTGAACCTCGGAGCCCAAAATGGAGCCTTGGAAACCGCAAAAATACTCCAAGATGGAACCAACAGAAGCATTTTTTTCGCGTCCAAAATGGCATGGCTTTTGGACGCGAAAAAATCGTTTTTCAAAGGCGAAATATTGTGGCTTGACAGGTGTGGTAGATGATCACTACCCGCAGAGAAGTAAGTCAAACAAAGTTCTGCAAGTAGGAATTGAACAAGCCTTTGAGTTGCCACCTTGCCCCAAACATTGCAAATTGAATGTTGCCCGAAGCACTGCGCGACAATCACATACAGGCTCACAACGTGTCGAAAACTCACGCCAAACCTTGTCAACTCAGAAACACAAAGAACAAGCACAATACCACACAGGTCATTGAGCACATACGCAAAAAGGCTATGTAGCACCACTGTGAATCTTCTGGAGGTATCCATGCAAACGAATAAAAAGTCGCAGTCCACCCAACATGACAATATGAATGCGTCCCGAGGCAGGCTGTAGCGATCCTAACAAACCTGACAAAGCAAAAGACCTCAAAAGGAAGAGCAGTGGATGCAAACACACAAACAAATTCAAAACACGCATGTCCGCAGAGTACTGTTGTCAAAATCTAGTCACATATCTTCATCTGAGCCCCCCGCTGCATCAGGAAGCCCTTTGCCTTTTGGTTGACGAAAGAGGGCCTTGAGTTCCGGGAAATTGGAATCCTTCTTTTTGGAATTTTCCTGAATGGAATTGGTCAGCGCAGTTTGGAAATCTTTCTGAACTGTTTTTTGGTCCTTGGCTTCAACTTTTTGAAACACGGCCGTTGTTTCCTGATGAAATTTCTCTTGTCCTTCAGTCAACTTTTTGATTTCAGTTTGAGGAGTTTGGATTTTAGAATCCTGTTTTCCAAATCTGGTGAGTTGCCGGCATGCATCCATTACGAAGAGAACGGCCCCAAATCGAATGGAGTCCAACCCCTGTGGCATCGCTGTCAAAATGCTTCTTGATGAAAGCAGGGGTATTGTGAAGACATTCATTCCATTGCTCGAGTAAAAAGTCACTCTGAAAGATAGTGATTGCCATCAACACACTGGGTTCCTCAGCAGCCTGCTTTGGTCCCTTTAATGAATGAAATCTTTTTCCCCTCCACTTGTACCAGGGTTCCAGTGAGTAATACACTTTGCCCACAAGCATTCTCACACAGCCATGGAAGAATCTGATCCAAACCAAGTCCATGCATTTGGCCCGGATACTCTGCAGTACAGGAGGTGCAGAATTGTCTTCACTCAGAAAGAAACCCGGTGCAACAGTGAAGTCCAAAGGATTCAGCACGGTAGATTGACGTTTTTTGCTAGGAATTCCATTAGCGCATTTAGCAGTGGATGGTGCAACAGGCGTGGGAATCTCAATCTGAGCCTCTTGACAAAGCTTCTGAATGGCACTGATCTTACTGTAGCCGAAATAGATTGGAGTTTCGGAATGCCAAACTAACTTGTGGACGAGAGATTCAACTGTGGTGGAAACCAATCGCATGTCATAGCCATGTTGGATGAGTGCCCCAGCAATTGCGTTCTTCTGCGTGATCTTTTGACTGTTCTCACCCCCATAAGGATATGACCCTTTGCCGAACATGGGTAGCCCCCAAGTCTCCATTCATCACTCGTACTCTTACCAAACAAAACAAATCTGAACGGGGAGTTGTCTTCAATCGGCACAATTCCTGCGGCAGCAAGAGAAATCAGCACAATCATCCTGGTATTGCTGTGAATGCAACCTGACCAAAGTTCCCTCCCATGCCATTTGATGACGATAGGAATATCTTCATTGGAACCAGTTTTGTAACCAAGTTATTCAAAAGAAGTCGTACCGTTGCAATGGCAACAACTTTACCAAAAGCCTTGGGTGGACTTGTGGCAACTGGCTGAACACGCTGCCAAAGATCAAGTCAAAAAAACCCGGTTGAATGAACACAGTAACTGGTCTACCCAACTTGTCCAATGTAGGGGAGGAAATAGCATTCTGATACAGGGTAGAAGGGACCTGGACTGGTTGATCCAAACCTCTGAATCTAAGAACATATTGATCACGGGGTGGGATATACTCTCGCTCAAAATCAACCTGTCTGGTGGCAGCAAAGACAAAGGGAAGATCTTGCAAAAGTAAACCTGCCTGAGTGGGGAAGCCAACCAAAGCAGAAAATAGGCGCAAACTGATCAAAGAGTGGAGTGACAAGTCTTTCAACAATCGAGTTTTGCTGTAGGGTTTGGTGATCCTCAGCCAAAAGAAATGTCAAATCCTTCCCCAGAATCATCGGTAAGGTAAATGATTTGGAAACTTCTTTAGCCATGATAGGGTCGCCGGAATAAGTCCAAATCTGATCGAATCCTTCGGGAATTTGGAACGAAGAGTCCCACCCACTGCTTTGAAATTGCCTCAAGAGGTAGATTAGCAGTAAATCGGAAGCGAATTTCAACTTCTTCACTCTTGATGAGCCCTCAAACAACAGGTATAAAGTGGCACGTGGGGGTGAGTTTGGAAGGTTGCGAAACATCAGAATCAAAGTCACTGATCGTCCCTACCTGCTGTTCGTTCCAAGTAAAGTTGAAACCCAGTGCACAGGACCAACAATGGATGGTGGATGGTTCTGTCTTGAATGCTTCAAACAATTGTTCAATGCAAGCAATTCGTGTGGTACTACAGGGCCAATGTTGATAAGTTACAAAAGAACCAAACCTGGTGGGATTAATGCACAAGGTAGAAGCTCGCATCTTTAATCGTTGACACTTCGAAAACACCCACAATGGAGTAAGCGATGCAGTGCCAACAATACTTGAGACACGCAGCAACACATAAAGTGCTTGCGGACTGGGAATCATGTCACCTACTAGCAGGTAGTTCTGGGAATGCAACTCACCCAACCAAGCATCACCAAAATGACCATGCAAGAGAATCATTTCCAGTGGGTGCCGGTACCTTCATTGAAATGTCCAAAGTACCCATGCTTTTCAAGAAATGAGGTATCTAGCTCATGTTGACTTCCATACATGGCCATGACGGTCGGTGTTCTGGAATGCCCATCATTGACCCGATTTTTCATGACTTCATTCGGGGTGGTCGCAGCACGATTCCGAAAGGCTTTGTGATATTTCAGATTGGCAGCGAGGTCTGCAGTTTCAGGTGGCAAAGCAAGCTGCTGGGCATCTTCCATGGAAAAGGAAAGCACTGCATCTTCAGAAATCGGTGTTGGAGAAACAATGCGATTCCATGGTTGGAATCTCAGCGGAGGTAAATGATCTGAAACAGGAGCTGCAATGCGCAGCCATCGAATGCGTGCAGTTGGCGATTGGTCTTGCAGGTCCAAGGGCCCTTGCCATGCAACCCTGTATCCGCAAAAAATCATCGCTCTAACGATCCATGTCTTGTGTGGGTGAACCGCAAACCCTTGGACTTGCTCAATGCAAATCACAGGAGGTTGGATGAATCTACGCAGTAAAATGCTTTTGAAGAGCAAGAGTCAGCACCCCGGCATAATCCATGACCTAATGCAGCAGTCGACCAAAGTTATTTTTTACAGCTACTGGAAATAGAGATGATGTGGGGATTCCATCTACATGCTGCCTGCCACCATTGCGTATTCATGATAGCAGCACAAACTATCAGGTCATTATCAGGTTGATGCAGCAAAGCATGATGCAATTCAGGAACCTGACACAAAGTTGCTGAATGTGCTACTGCATACGAAAGACATGCATGTAGATCAATTTCTACAGCGACAGTTTGGAACTTCTGCTCACAATGCTCTTGGAGCAAGGTAGTCGCACCCTTGCATCCTCCATAGCCCCCTGCACATAGTTCCAGTAAACGGACGCAAGGTGGTGATCTTTGTCGCTCCAAAATGGGCGACCAAAACACATCAGGCTCAGTTTGGAATTGAAAACCCTCAAGATGTTCAATCTCATCGAGCTCCGAAACACCCGTGATCCAAACCAAAGCACCCAGAGGTGGAATTGTGGATTGAATGTCCCAAACAACCATGGTATCTTCTTGTAAGCATTCTACCAATGGAAAATCCAGATTGTCAAATTGAAATCGATGATGCGCATATCCCTCCGGTGGAAATTGATCGACTTTCAAAACCAGAAAATCATCGGCAGAGAGGATTTCTTTGGGCATCACCAAGATGTTTGTCCACCATTAATTGAAATGACCATTCTATACACGCGCAGCCTCTTCCATGCTGTAGAGGAAATTTCCACGCGGATCGCAATGGATCATCTGAGGCGGGGTCTGAAGTTGAAAGTTCCTTTTCTGCTCCTTACATGGCAAGTTTGACAAGGAGGTTTCTGATTGATTTTCAAAAGATTGCGCAGGTTCTTTCTTGACAGCAGTGGGGTAGCAATAGCGTCCTTTTACCTGTGTCTCAGCCTGTCTCTCGCTCTACTCATCTTCGCTCTGGCGCTTATAACGGTGGGCGGGAGCTGCTTTGTCAACAGCTTTCTCAGCCGCTGTCGGCAGCTTTATGCATTGCAGTCTATACTGACAATCCGCCTCCCGTCATCAAAGCAGTGTGGTAGCTGACACGGGCTGTGGCTTCTTGGGGAAGTTTCAACTGGACTGCGTCCTTGTGAAATGTCAGAGCAGGGCAGGCTGGGCAAGCGACTTGCATTTCCCTGCGTCCTTTGGCAAAGCCTTCTGCCCAGCTTCGGGAAAATTCCGGAGCTTGTCGCAAGCTGCTTTGCAAGACAATGTAGGCTACCCAAGCAACAAAGTCTGCTTCATGAGATGAATCTGTCAATGAGATGCGGGGCATGGAGGCCATCTTGCATGCAAGCACCTGCTGACCCAAATCCATATTCAATTAATTTCACATTTTTCCGTCAGCAAAACAGCTTCACTTGGAGCAGCGGCAGGCGCCTCCTCATCTTGAGGCACTGCAGTGTCAGCATCACCACCCTCATCCTCAACGGGTGCCTCCCTTTCACTGGAAAGGCAATGTCCTTGATGCGATGCACTTGAGCAAGGAAGCGGGGGTTATTAGGAAGGTTGGTACTTGAATTGCAAAACGATGCGGTGGCCAAATCTCCCATCAAACCTCTTAATGTGCCTCTGACCTGGGTACAAATACTGAGCTCTTAAACAACTTTCATCAGAATGCACGCTTGAAGTGGTCAGGCGTGACCTGCGCGTTCTCCTGGGCCAAAATCTCTAGTAGACACTTGCAGGCAATTCCTAAAACCAACGCAGCCCTTTTCTTGAAGCATCCCTGGAAAGGCACCTGCAGCCAGCTGCAATTATGCCACGCGAGGATCGCAAAAATATTCACACGGTTCTAGCTGGGCATTGCTCAATGTCAGGCACCGCAAAAGACCTGTTGGCCACACGCCGCTCTGCAGCCTCCTGCAGGCCCGTGTTTCTGTCTAAAAGGCGGACAGGTAACCTTCAGCTGATGGTAAGAAGTCACCTTCAACGTCTTGAGTCATTTGGCATCCCTGCGGCTCCTGAGTGAAAGTGAACACCAACCATATCAGCGACTGCTGCAGTAAAGGCATTCATGTGTTGCGGAGCTCCTGCAACGTTCATGATTGCTTGGTGGCAATTGTGTGGACGATGCAGTGCAAGCATATA
>OMLO01001139.1_pt1 | contig 19801 bp, 11 predicted proteins | sample 1674811 | NCBI WGS metagenome assembly OMLO01 (sample SAMN06265003, study PRJEB25207) | coral metagenome | isolation source: Coral host | place: Mexico:La Bocana,Puerto Morelos, Mexico | collected 2008-11-13 | reverse complement strand
TAGGTTTGACAGCTCATTGGGAGTCGCACATGCTTTCGAAAATAAAAAGCTACTTTGCATACATGTACCTTCAGCAGGGATGGTGTTTAATTCATTTTATATCTTTGAGGCAAAGCTTTTCCTGAAAGATAATTTGTTTGGTTTACTGGTACAAGAGCATCTAAATGTTTGTGCCTCCTTTTACACTGCTTTACAATTTTGCTTCATGAAATCAAGTTTACATTGCAAGACTTTTGGAATAGTTGCAAAAATTTACACACGATAGAAAATGTTTGCTCCTTAATTACGAATTTTTTTGATCACTTGAATAAAAGTTTAGCCTCTAAATGTTATTTATCAATGTTTGTATTACTTCCTCTTTATCGTTTCTGCTCTGAAAGAACATTCTGGAAACAGTGTTATACTCATAACAAAAATTACCTTCATTAACAGTTGAAATCTGATCCTTTGGGCATGTTTACTGACATCACCTATCTTTGGACGCATTATAGTTAACAACCATTCTAGTTTGACAGCAAGATTTAGAGAAGTTAACTGTCTGCATTGGATAAGCATTTTAGCTTAATTCCTGCCAAAGCATGCACATAGGAAGTTTTAAAAAAGTTCTATACACAGGTGCACAAATGTAGAACATGCTAGTCATATTCAAGTCCCATTCATGAGTGGTTGGGCTCAGTAGATCTTTGACTGACAAAAATGTCAGTCAGTACAGGTAGAATAATATGACTCTTAGTTCATTTTTAACTTGGAAAAAAATATTTTCCAGGTTGTAGTTATGGATGGGAGATTCACTTGATCCTTCCTTTGCCTCCTGTTAGTTTTCTTGCAAATCCGCTGACTAATGTATAAAGCTTTTGCAGTGATAGTGAAATTCGGTTATATTTGACATGGACATCGGGTTATTTTTGACATGAACAAGTGATTAGTTTAAATTCTTATTAGTATTCAATATCTCAACACAGAAATAATAAGATTTTCACACAGACATCTTTGTATATAGAGAAGCTACCAGTAATTGTGTTATACAGAGACAAAATTGAAAGAAATCCTGAAGTTAACATTTGGCGACTAAGTGGTTAAAAATAGTCACATTAAATGCAACTAGCACGATTTCGATTGGGGGTAGCCATTTCAAAGTTTTCCAATATGACAGCATCATTTACTTTAGTGTGCCTTAAAATAATCAAACATGGTAATCCAGTGCACAATCAAAGAATTGGGGTTTTTTTATTATCTATTTGAATACGGTGAATCTTTCATCCACAAGTAATGTTGTTTTCCTTTGAAGTTATGAGGTTGACAAAAGGAAAGACCAGTTCTTCATATGTGGTTGTCAACTCTTAAGTTTTGGTCGCACTGGTGGCCAGTGAGTCACAATTTCGAGCCCTGTAATAGTGCATTTCCCGAATGTGTCAACCTAATTCAGGTTTGACTATACCCAACTGCTGAAAAAGAGGGTATTGAAAAATCACAAAATTGAGGAACTGTACGAATTTTCAAATAAGAACTGAAAAGAATTTGATTGATGTGTTTCACTGTAGTTGATATGGTACTGTGAATGTTGTTTCACAATCATCTTACAAAGACTGTTGCCAAGATTGTTGTCAGACAAATGTTGGAATCAAAGACAATCGGGGAGAACTTAACACAACTTAAGCATTTAGTATGGGCAGGGGCAACTTTGGTTTCAATCTCTTTGAGGTTTTTGGCATAGAAAAAAAGCCACATTATCATGCAAGTTTGATTGATACATTTATTGGCTAAAAATGACAGAAAACTCAACTATTTGACACTTAAAGTTTTAAACATTTTCACGTAGACCCCCCTCCCATACTCAAATCAAATTCCAAAGCCTGTGAATTGAGGACTGAGAACCTACCATCGTTTATGCCTAGCTAAAGATCAGTTTAGATGTAAACAAAGATATATATGTTACAGGTCAAAATTAAATTCAGGTCAAAATTATTTTAAGCTAGTTGGTTTCTCAATTACTTTTGTCTTCTAACCCTAATTATTCATAATGAATGAATAAGTAGGGTTAAGAGACAAAGGAATTTAATTTTGACCTGTAACATATACATAACCTTATATCAATGGAGCAGTCAACACTCCTTAAACCTTTGTATGGGGCAGTGGATGGGCTAAGCTGAAGATGAAGAAGGAATCGGGAAGTTGATTCAAGGGGAGAAAAATCAATTAATTTGGCAGGGAAATAAAGAGCAAAACAAATAGAAAAGGGTTATTACTTGCTTTGATGATTGGATAAGGAGCGGTACTGTGGTAACATCTTGGACAAGGATGACTTCATAAATGTTTTCAATGGTGTCGCTTCTCTTTGTGTATTCTCTTACTGTTACATTTCCATTAAATTACTCTAACTACAAAGGAGAAAGTGTGTATTAACTTTGTTTGTGTGCCCTTAAGAGAATGAACCTTCACAAGTGAACATATGCCAAAACAGTAGTTGAGTGTGATTGCATACCAGAGCCTTTAGCCAAAGAACTTTCTACCCCAGTCTCAGGGAAACACTCTTTCATGAGCTATGAATCAATTTGAACTTTAAAATCAACAATTGCGGAAATGGTATGTGATCGACAACTCAATATTTTTTAAGACTGGTCACAAATCATTCAGAATTGTTCACTGGAGCTTAAACACAAAGGAAACAACCAGTTGGTAATTCTGATAGTGGTGTTCAATTATAGAGTTTAAGGATGTTTCAAACAGGGTTTCACAATGGTGGTCATAACCTAGAGCATGAGAGAGAGGTCACTAGGTTAACCTTCACTGTATCTGCCCAAACAGCTAACTACTAAAGGTTGAAGTTGATAAAATCTCTAACTTTGTGTGCTTTTTGCTAAAAATTGTCACTGATTGATGCCAAGTGACTGTTGGAAACAAAACACCTTTTCGCTAGACCTGAATTTAAACTGGTGTTTTTCTTTTTCCAGCTTTTTGGACAGGGTAGACACAGTCAAGCAGGCAGACTACTTGCCAGTAGAACAGGTATGTACACTGACAACAAAGCCTGTAAAAGTATCATGTTTTTGAATGCAGAATGTCTATAAAAGCAGAGAACTTCTTAAAGAGCGTTTTCATGGGAGCCATACTATGTTCCAGTCCTTAACAATGAGCAATTATTGGACAAGGTTGAACAAAATATTGTGATTTGTCAGTGGCAAGCGGGGAAGTGATCTGCCATTTTTCACATAAGAGCAACTGGCAACCCTGTAGTTGGATTTTGTTATCTTATTACCTCAGTTTGCTAATTTACTTGCTAACCCATAAAATTACAGCACAATTATATATTCCACCAAATTGTTCATTTCAGGATCTGCTCAGATGTCGTGTACTAACATCAGGAATCATTGAAACAAGATTTCAAGTTGACAAAGTGAAGTTCCAGTAAGTGCTGTTTTGTTTTGTTCTTTGGTTGTTACTGAAAGGTTCCTGGCATAGAAACATAACTGCACTTTTCAATAACATAAAAGGAAGCAAACAAATTGGATTGAGATCTACCAATCATAAGCTGGAAGAAAAATTGACAGCAGAATAACACAAAATCATTGATTAAGCAGAGTTTGCATGTTTTGAAAGGTGCAGTATAGCACAGGTCAGAGGTGAGCGCCCAATTCACATTCGTACATGTCAAAACAGCATACATGTATGCATGTGTTTCTTCTACACTTTTTTGCTAATAATGTATGGCTCTTATCTCTATGAAGTGACCATGAGTATTTCTACTCCTGCTGGATGAGATGCAGTTCATTGCAGGGTTCCCCCCAGTATTACACTTGCTGGTATTCATTTATACACCTGAGTAGAAAGGGAACACAATGGCCAGGGCTTGAACCCAGACCACTCAATCTGTGATATAAAATCTGGAGTTTCTCTTTTATCAACTAGCAAATCAGAAATAATAATACAGTCACAAAGTGTACATTTTTACCTACCTTGACATTCCATGAATTGATGGAAGTAAAACAACTACATATAAAAGTGTGTTATTCTGTTATTTTATGATGAGTCAAACAAATAACCAAAAAATGCTGCTGAAAGGGGATCCACCTTTGTCCAAGCCTCCACTCTAGTGTTGTACACAACTTAAAAGCTGCTGTTCGCCATGATTTTGAAAATTTTAAAGATACCATATGCTGAATAACATGGATCTAAATTTTCTTACAATAATCAATCACTCCACCTTGGGTCAAGAAACTTTTCTGAATTACTGGAGCAATGAGGGTGCCACACAATTAGAACAATGTTTTGTGTCACTCTTGAACTCGAGGTCCCAGACATCCTGCTGAATTGCCAGTAAACAGGTTGTCAATTTTAAATATACCAATTTTTTAGCCTTGAAAATTATCAATGATAGTTCTTAGCTGTATGTAGGTAAAAGTAAGTCAATGGCCCAATTTCCTTCCCAAAATTTACAATGTGTTCAGTAAGTGGCATTTGGCTTAAATTGCGGCTTCTTACGATCAGTAGTGTTTGTTGCTTGGTTCAATGTAAGTGACTTATTTCAATTCAATATTTTTCATTTAGAGTAAGTTTTCTTTGATACTTTAACTATACCAGGAAATCATAAACACTATGCATTTGTATATTAATAAAACAGCTTTTAGTCATAATTTTCTCATGCTCACTTACATTTTTTCATGCTCACATACCTCTGTTTTTTTGTGTGCGAATCTTGACCTCTCTTCATTAAGCTTTTACTTGGTAAATCCGCTATGATTTCAAACTTTCTTTTGAGGAGATGAAGAAATAGCCACATTTTCTGATTCATCGCTTATGCTTGTTTTATTTACAAAAAATGCTATGCACCAGATAACGTTGTCCACATTGATTGCTTTCATGTCAATGCATATTTCACATGAATTTGTGACTGCTTGTTGCTGCCTCGTACTGTAAACAAGCTGCTATTTGATTAGGCTGTTTAGGCACGGATAGTGAGAGAGTTTAAAAAGTATGAACCACAATTCCCTGCCAAATCTGGATTTTAATGAACAGTCAAGCATGAAAATCTTCTGGTCTAGAAATAGCATTTAATGGGTAGTCAAAATGTTGGCCCCAAAATTATCCAGTTGACTAGCAAATAAAAGCATTGCAAAAAGAACTTAGCTTTCCACTGTGCGTATCAACTATAGGTTACATTTTGGCATAAAACATTGAATTCAAGGTCAACTAATGCGGGGGATTCATTAGCGTTTTTGGCAGGAGGGCAACTGGTTTTCACTGGTAGGCCAAAATATCAGAGGTGAACTTCTCTGTAAGTTCTCAGTGTAAAACAGTCAATACATGTGCATAGTGTTGTTCTTTTGTCTCTAGACCTATTGTCTCAGGTGGGATCATTATTTTTCTTGTTTTAATCTTTATGCTAGATGGTCAAATTGTCCTCAGAGCCATATAATTTGCCCAGCACCCCGCCCATAACGAACCCCTCCAATGCAGGTGTTTTGTGCAACGGTAAACTAAAGCAGTACATGTTTATCTTTATAGCATGTTTGATGTGGGTGGACAGAGGGATGAGAGAAGGAAATGGATACAGTGCTTTAATGGTAAGCATGTTATGGCGTTAATGTAAATGCAGTTGAAACTTCCTTTGTGATCTCTTACACATGTACAAGCCATTTTTTTTTTTTTTCTGAATTCAAAATGTTCCAGTAGAATCGCTTCAGGGAAATTCTGTCATTCCAGTTGTTTGCATGACATTTTGAGAGGTTTATACATTTTCACGTCATAGGCTTTCCACATGCTAATATTTTATATAAAGCATCCCACTTAAATAAAAACAGGGAAATAGATGGAGAACGCATCGGAAATCTTGGATTGTTGTTTGAACCTGCATATTATAATAACAGTGTGGAATAGACAATGTACAGTACAAAGTAGGTTTCAGAAAACTTCCTTTTGTAAAGTTAACAATTTCCCACAACACGTTCACTGTGTATAGGGTATACGTGGGGAAGGTACGTAGCAATGATGTATTTAAACCAATACTTCTAAGCTGTTTTGCTTGTCTCTTTCTCCCTGAGTCCCTAGTCATTTTTCTTTTGCTTGCCTGCCTGCCTGGGAGAGTCTGGAACAGGCTTCTAATAAAAGCTATAAAAGGAGTGTTACCAGGAGCGGAATATACATAAGACTTTGATTTCAAAGAGGCTTCGTCAAAGCTTGCCATTTGTGATTTTAAGGGTGTGCACATATTGTTTATTACAAAATAAACCATTTGCAAGTTCTCTTTAAAATTTCAATTTTTAACTTTATCTTGGTGTTCTTGGTACATAATTTACCTCTATTTCGACCAAAAATGTGGCGAGTGTATGTGCACATCTTTAGCTGCATAACTTAGGAGTTTTTTTTGTTTATGTTTATTTCCAGATGTTACAGCAATAATATTTGTGGTTGCATGCAGTAGTTACAATTTGGTACTAAGAGAAGATCCTAGCCAGGTGAGTATTTTGAAAGTGCAATTAACTTAGTAAGTTCCATTTGTATGATACAATCCTACTCAAATTGGTGCAACTAAAAGAAGTGATTTTAAAAACAGGAAGGTGTTTTTTTGGTACAGTACCATTCAAAGGGATTGCAGCATAACATGCGTGTAAAACTTGTGTACTACATGCACGTTACACACAGTGTCCATGCAGTGTCTACACACCTTACCTGCTAATACACGAAAATGTGTATAATTGCATGCATTTAATTACACGCAGCAGACATGATATTGCATGTCAAATTAACATGCAGTCCATAAACTGGAACTCATAAAGTGCAGGCAGTGAGAACAAAATATTGAAAGTGCGTGTAATGAAAACAAAACACTTACTGTGTAACAATAACCATACTGGACTGTACTGCAATACAGGTTTAGTTTACCATAAAGCCTGTGTAAAAATTATGTTGTAACGATTCTTTGATATTTTGGCTTTGTTTTTTTCGAAAATGAAAAGCAAATTGGCTAAAAAAAAACCAGCAACGCATTGTTAAGTAAATAAATTGAAGGCTATTTGTGAAAAAATTGAACACTTTTGACAGAAAAAATTGACATAATCGCTTGGGAGGGTTTTCCACTAGTGTCTTCATTTGTTTGATAGGTCTCAAGCTAGTCCACTAATTTAGCAATGTTTTTCAGCTTTTAAGTTTCATTTTTTGTTGAGAGTCACATGTTTCGAATATAACAGGCTTTTTGTTTTGCCAAATACATGTAACTATGTGTATGAATAACAAAGCTTTCTTCCTCCAATTAAAATACATGCATATGTTATGAAATTACACGCAAATACATGTAACTACCAGATCAGTAAATTTTACACAGATTATGCACATTTTATGCCTATGTGTGTGCCTCAATCCCTGTGTCTGCTACTGTAGCTTGTACTACGGACTGATTGGATCATGTTCTGTTATCATTTAGGATCAACTGTTTAAGATGGTTAGGCTGGTTACATTTTCTGTGTTCTGTTGGAATGAAATAACATAATAACATTCCCAGTTGGTTTTAGTTGATCAACGTTTTCAGCCAGCATCAAACTTAGTTGAAACAGTTGATTTGGTGGATGTTTCAAAAAGAACACTTAAAACATTTTTTAGTTACAGTGATTGAAAATAAAGACCAATCCTTTCAGCCAAATCAACAGAAATGTAACCAACTAAAATAATTGGTGGTGCAGTATAACATGAACTTACATTCACCATATTTCTACTTGGATAAATTTACTAGCAATCAATCATGAATGCTGTTCTCCTATAGGATATGCTAGTCAGATCACTATCTTATTACGTTGTAGATAGCTAGCAGCGTAGCATTAAATGGGATTATTAACAAAATGATGGTTTTGAAGTGTCTGTGAAGAGAAGAGTGACGTTGAAATATTTTTTCAAGTAACATGTGCTACTGAGTAATATCTTTCTTGCAGGAATGTACTTGTTTGCTACTTGAATCCTTGACAATTTACTGGTCAAGGCGGTTTGAACATGTGCTTTTTCCTACAAAACAAATGTGATGTTAATGCCACAACGTCTCATTTTGTTTCAGAACCGGTTGAAGGAATCTCTTGAATTGTTCAAAAGTATTTGGAATAACAGGTAAGTTACTCACTTAACAGAAACAAGACCAAGATGCTCTTAACAACTGAGCAGGAGGTCTGTACACACGACCAAGGTCACGATTCTGCCATAAAGACCAACTAAGCTTGTTAAATAAGATGTTTATTATATGGCAAACAAGAAAAAGTGAATTTGCTTAATGTAACTGGTTTGTACTAGTGGCATATTGCTTCTGAACTAACCGGTAAATTTGCAAAAGTTTGCTTGTTCTCTGTACTTTTTTTGTCATCAGGCTTCCGAACTAATATTTTTAGAAGGAAATAGTCAATATTTTTGTAATTTTGTTCCCTAAATGTAACTAGTCTGGTTGTCAGTTCTTAGGCAATTGTGTTACCTTCTTGGTTTTCTCTCCAAACAAAAGTACCATTGGGTTGAGCAAATTCTTAGGCTTAGGATTTCACATGAAAATGAGTCCTTGAATATTGCTGGATTTTTCTTGAATGGACCTTGGAACTGGTGTCTGGCAGAAATCTACATTTGCATGAACCATGTCTTGTGCTTTCCATATGTATTTTTGCCTTTGTATTTGACGACACTGGAAAAACACTGTTTTTTTCCTTCCTCAGATGGCTGAGAACAATCTCAGTAATATTGTTTCTCAACAAGCAAGACTTGTTAAAAGAAAAGGTGCGGGCTGGCAAGTCCAAGATTGAGGACTATTTCCCGGACTTTGCTCGTTACAGAACTCCTCCAGATGGTAAGAAAGATTGAAAGTAAAGTAAAGTAAATCATGTTAATAGTGGTCATGCACTTAGCTATACAAGCACTACACTCAGCTAGCTCACTGGCATACCACTGAAACAAAGGAAACAAATATTTTAAATAAATATAACATACCGGTAGTGAAAAATCCCAACTGGTAGGGGGTAGACCATGGCCATATATAAAGCATGATCAAGGTTTTGAACTCAGGACTACCGAAAAACAAATCCGGCTAGTGGCAGGGTGGAGGCCTTGAACCTGGGACCTCCAAATTACAACACCAGCGCCCTAAACCACTCGGCCACGCTGCCTCTAAAATAAAGTAATAAATGGAAAAGGTTTTTCATGATGATATTGAGTTATTGAAACTCGAGTAGAAGTTTGAGAGAATGGGAAACACTATGAGAGAAACGCTCTGTAGAAGCATTTCCACAGTTTTGTGAGTCTCCCAAAATTTTCATTAGTGTTTCTATAACTCTTTGAAAACATGGCCAGAATGTGAAAAAAAATGAAAGGAAAATTACTTGTGTGTTTGTTAATTTGAATTTTTCTGTGAAGTTAAAAATTAACGTAAGGCACACGTGATCACATAGGGTGCTTTCTAACAATCATTGTCTGGTGGTGGTCATTACTACTTAGCAGGGCTGTGTTCTAGAGACGCCAGGTTCCACAGGCGACTAAATGTTGTCTCTGGGCAACTGGAAAAACCTACTTTTTTTAGATTAAGTGCTAGGCACCCAGGATTTCATAGTTAGGGACCTTTGGGTTTATAATTTTTCTTAGACCACAGCCTTGCATGTAGTTTTTGGTGTACAGTGGAGCCTCAATATGATGAAGGGCCACGGGACTGGCAAAACATGTGCACTGTAACAAGTTTCTTTTCCGTGTATGTTACTATCACTGAGGCAAGGAATATTGTTGGTTATATCAAGGACTAATTGATATAGTGTGCTAGCTGTGGTCACTGATTTAAAACCTAAAAAGCACATGCTGTCCAGTTACCTTTTGACATTGTAGTACAACTGCAGACCATTTAGTTGGAAAACTAGAGCTAGTCACAAGGAGTTGAAGGTGCAAATCCACGGTAACCTGGCACTCTGGTTTACACAGTTTTCTAAACCTTCAACTTTCAAGCTCAAATTCATTTATTTCCAATTTTATCTGTTAAAATACAATGTTTTAAGTTATTAGTGAAAAGTCGAAAAAGAGAACATGCAAAATTACAGAAGGACACTGTGTACAATGGAGGCAAATCTTTCAAGTTGGCCACTGCCACAGGGAGATAATTGCACAAGTGAATAAAACGTACAAAATATATAATCTCGTTATTCAAGGCTGATGACGATGTCATGTTCTTCCTTTATAGCCACAGCAGAGCCTGGGGACGAGGAGTCAGTGACAAGAGCTAAATATTTTATTCGTGATGAATTCCTTGTAAGTAGAGCTGTGCTGTTATCTGTTTGTTCTGTTTTGCGGTGCATTCCTTTGGGATGACTTAGATTAGGATTAACAATCCAAGATCACTTGAGTGGTGGAGCATGTTGAAGGAACTGATGAATCCACTGTGGACAAGGATTCATCTGTTCCTTTGGTGCACCATGATGTGAGTTATCTAATATCATTGAGACTTATCCAGCTCAATCTTGGTCATGAAGCAGTTCTGAACAACCCACAATCGAATTTTGACAAAGGTAAATAAACCCTGTTTGAGGTACTTACAATTTCCAATTGCACTGAAACGTTGTTGAAACCACTTTCATTCTGCACCCTTAAAATGTGGTCAGAACCGAATTAAGGAGTATTTTTGAAGTTATTTTAGAAGTGATCACTGCAAAGCTAAGTCCAGCCTTGTGTGTTTTGAATCCTAACAACACTAGTGACTTGGAGACTGAACCTTTCGCCGACATTTTCATGTTTAACCAAGAGAATGTATAAAATGATTAAAAAAATGAAAACACGAGAGATCATGACAGTTTCAAAAATAGAGACTGAAAAAAGTTCAGTCTAGAAGAGAATTGAAAACCCATATCTCTGCATTATCTGTGCATTGCTCTACAAAAGAGTTGTGAAGCCAACTGGGAGCTGGTGAAGTTGTGAGTTTGTTTAGTATACCTGTCGATGGTGAAGATACGTTAGTGAATATAACAAACATCGTATAACTCGATCTGCTCTAAGTTGCGTACATTACTGCGATGATCTCTCCTGTCCTAAAGTTTTTTAACGTTCGTTTAGTATCTTGGAATCCATTGGCCACCTCTCTTTGAAGTCCTGTCATTGCTGACAAATGTTCAGAAAAATCAAACCATTGTTGAGTTTTCTGTGATCTCTATGTAGACGTCGTTGTAAGCTTCTTGAATTCTTGCCAAAATGAATGACTGTGCCCCCTTAAAGATGCTAAAATGTGGATTGAACATTTTCGAAACGTTTCGCCTACATTCCCAAGTTTGTCGTGTCAAGAGAACATTGTTTTGTATTTACTATCTTGTTAGCTATGTGTTAAATTTAAAGGGAACTTCCAACTGTTTTGTTTTCGTTTTGCAGCGAATCAGCACAGCCAGCGGAGATGGTAAACACTACTGTTATCCACATTTCACATGCGCAGTAGATACGGAGAACATTCGACGGGTATTCAACGACTGCCGAGACATAATCCAGCGAATGCACCTCCGCCAGTATGAACTTCTGTGATGGGTTCCCTCTTCTCCCTCCCCAACTTTTCATCCAGCCTTCTGAACAGCCCTTGCCAAGGCTGCCTGCCATGTGCTGTTATATGACACAAACATTCAGCTGTTTTATTCCGATATGGGATGGGGGATAGATGACACACGGGCGTCGGCCCAGCCATGAAATTATGTCAGATACCAGCCTTGTAAAGTAGTGTACAAAATGCCGTGGAATAATGTAGCGTTTAGTTTTCTGTGGCTTTTCACAGGACTTTGTCAGTCAGTTAGCTGTAATGTTCTGGGCCGAGAAAAGGAGAATTTTGTTGGGGGTGGGGGACGGGGGATTTGCGCGTGGTCTGTCTCCACATTGCGTTCCTTTGGTTCTTCTTCTTCTGTCTAATTAAAACAATTATCCTAAAAGTTGAATTTCTTATCACAAGTTCCCGTCTTTCGGCGTTTGGGAACTTGAGCACTAAAATTTGCTAGTTCTTGAAAATATCAGAAGTGTGCAGGCAAAGAAAAAGTGTTTTTAAAGTTGTTGACAGACTTAGTGTATAAAAAAGAATGTTCTTATGTTGTCCCTAAGAACAAACCATGGCAGCACATGCTCAGGAAATTTCAGTCTTCTTTTTTAAGACGTGTGAAACTCTTAAAATTTTCCCTCTTATCCGTGGTATCCGGTACCCAAGTAAATTAAAAAAATATCTCAAATTAAGTAGCTATTTGTTATTCTGAAATGAATGCAACAACGCCTTCTTTCAAGTTCTTGTTAAAAGAAGCCAGTGGCATTTCATTCCAGTGAACCGGGTAACCACGAATTTTCTTTGTTTGCAGACATCTCTATAATATCACTATGAAATCTGAATATTGTCCTTTTCAAGTGTGAATAAGTACATATAATAATTTAGATTTATATTATGAACATGGAAAGGCTTTTTAACTCACCCTTATTGGTCAAGGAAAACTATAGTATAGGTGGCCTGAGTATAACGTGACTGTTATTGTAATATTTGCCTCCCCCCGCAGTTCTGAACTCCCCAATTTCCATGTTTCGTTGATTGAAAACTATTCTGTTGCTTCTAGTTACGAAAGCGGAAGCGAAGAAAGATAAAAAAGAGAGAGAGAGAGACAAGTTATTTAGGCCGGGGAGTTTTTTTAAAAAGGAACCTGTCTCGATTTGCTCGTAATGATCATGATATTGTACAGTGGATGTGTTAGCCGTCACTTGATGTTACTTGGTGTTGTGTCCCGTCCAAGAAATGTATGTAGATTAGTTAATGTAGATTTAATTAGGTGATAAAGAAGCTCTGTCTCTTTTCCCTTCTAATCATCGTTTTCTCTCCCCCCAAGAACTTGTTTTGTTCAGAAATTAGCTTGCAGAAATATGCTGCAACCTTCAACATATTGTATATTGACCCGAAAAAAGAAACACAGATCGTAATTTTTTTGTGACATGCAAGATTGTATGTGTCATGTCAATTCATGTCAGTGTGTTTGTTTGTTTGTTTGTTTGTTTGTTTGTATGTATGATTTAGTCAGCCTTGGTAGATTCTAGTGCTATTTCAGAATGCGAACAAAAGAAAACTCTTGGATCTGCTTCCAGAAGTATGACCAAACCTTCCCAGTGATTAAGACAGTTGATATCAGAGTAAGTATGTAGAAGAGCTTTAAGCCGGAGCTGTCATATTAAGTTTTATGTCAAAATAAACTATTACTCAATAGTTCGTGTACAGTCAAAGAAAAGTGTTGTCTTTGTGTCCTTTGTAGTTGAATGAGTGCGTGTTTGGAAATAACGCTGGCATCCTAAGGCTCGTCCAAACTGCGATGGAGAATTTTGGCTATATTTTCACTGTCAGGCCTATCGTCCAACCTTAATCCATCCGTCTTGAAAACGGAGCGTTACGAAATGCTTATCAACCGGGAGGTTAGAGTGTGAACGGAGAACCTTGTCGACATCGATGACGTCGTGCTATTTGAACACAAATCCTAATGAGTGTTGAGTTACTAACTTGCACCGAAAACATTTGATACCTTTTAGAGTAAAACCTCTGTTTTCACATTTGTCCGCTCACCGTGGACAGAGAACATTTGATGCGTTTTTAGAGTGAAACCTCCGTTTTCAAATTCCTCTGGCGTGTGTGGACAGGGCCTCTGAAAAACGCTCGAAAAAACTCTAGCCACATTGTCATCTAATCAAATTTCTCCACGCTTTGTGTTACGAGATTTATTTTCTTCGAGTTTTGATTGGTTCGCTGGATTGCCGGTGTCCTCTGTGTGATGGTTCGAAGTGAAATCTTGATTTTGAATGAAGAAGCGTTCTCATCACTTATTTTTCTTCCACTGGGACACCTACCTGCCCTATTTTGGGTTCCCTGTCGTTTTATAAACCATCAATTTGAGTGCATACTACTTTTTGAGTGCGGTTTTCCCTTTTTCTGATCGCGTTGTTATTTCCAATTAGTAATAAGTTGCCCGCTCACCTCGGGTTTATAACTTTGTGATCGCGATTGGTTCCGTCTTGCATCGTGTTGTGGCTGATCATATTCAAACAAAATAGCTGGATCCGTTCGGAGAACCAATACATTTTAAAGTAACGGGAAGTCTGTTGATTTCATAATAAAATCTTGTAAGCTTTTGTCAGTTTCATTTGCATTAAGATTGCTGTAGGATAAAACCACGGCAAAAATGCACAAAGATCCAGTACAGTCAACTTACACCTCTTACCTAGGTCAGTATTTTGCACTAATAGAGATTCGAGTTCATGAACAAAGAGTTAATTACTGAGGACGATGTGGCGATTTAACTCAGTTCAGCTCTCTCAGTAGTTCCAAAGTATGGATCGTTCCCCGGGTTGAAAGAATGCAATAATATAAGTAAATAAACTAAGAAAAGAGAACAGTTACCACATAATGATGGAACAAACAATTTGTACATAGGTGAATTTGAAACTGAAAATAAAACATTGCTTAAGTATAAACAGTCTAGGCCAGCTTGAAGGAAGCTAACGACCCAAATCTTTCTTAGACGTAAACAAATTACGTGAGACACTCAGCAGCTATTATATCTAAGGATCCATTAGCAAGCCATTTCATTCCAATTATTTTATACTGCGGTCAGGTGACCTCCCGCTTGTTCCCCTGCAGTTTAGGTTATAAGTATGCAAATCGAATCTGTTATTTCAAAACAGCCTTTTGTCGTGCGGCCTTCGTCATGTAACCTCCACGTTTCCTGAAGGCAACGATGAAAACTACACTGTATTTTGCTGTTTTTATCGTTAAGGTGATATCTGACACTCCGATTGCTCTTGATGGCGGTGGGTTTGTTTCCTTTGACTTGAAATCAATACCAAGCAACCCTCGACAATCGAGTTTGCATTTGAGATTCCGTACCATCTCCCCAAATGGTCTTCTCGTCTACAGTAAAGGAACGACGGGTCACTTTTTACGGATGGAAATTGTGCAGGGAAGGTTACAGTAAGTGAAACTTGTTCTCTGATGCTTGGAGTGAACAACGTACAAGAGCATCAGTAGTGTGATTCATTTTTATCCACTTCTGGTTTCAGTCGGTGATGCTGGATTGAGAACAGCGTCACTTCGATGCTTCATGAAAAACACACTTCATATCCATCGAAATAACGCATTTAAGAAGCTTTAAGAGCCCATTCTCTGACTTCGATCATTCCTACAGAATATTGCGCACTAACTCACCATACGCACATTTAGAACATCTTTAGTAAACATCATTTGGAAGAGTAAATTAGATGCAGCCCTTCCTCTTAGCGACTTGAGAAAAATTTATGTGCAGTTTTTTTTCTTTTTAGTCACTAATACGTCGGTCTTTTTTTTCTTTTTAGTCACTAATACGTCGATTTAGAAGAATGAATTTAGCTCAGTCGTCAGTTCAGTTGGTCAGGTCAGGGATTTCGTTTGATTAGAGATCGATGTTGTGTCTGTTTGAAACAGGGACGAGATAGCATAGTGATCAATGTTTTCCTCGAAACCAAACTGATACCTGATCGACAATGTTAATGTTACATTTTTCTGTACTCACATCAAATACTTATGTCTGTGTTTATTCAAAGGTCGGTGTCGTATCGTAACGAATCTTCGGTGACGACATTCATTCTGTAAATTTAATGCCATATTTACTTGCTCCCGGAAGACATTTCTAAAATAATTTAATTACTAATCGTGAAACCTTTTTTTTTTGTAACTACCAACCACAGAAATTTATTCGACAACTGAAACTCGAATGTTTTAAAATGAAGACAAGCAAATAAATTTAATAAAAATTGCATGCGCCCAAATCATGCCAAATGGCTTGCAAAAAACTGTCGATTTAAAAAGGTTTCCTTTAACTGTATGTTTTACAACCATAGTTCGATAAATGGATAAATGGAGATGAACTGTTCTTAAATTATTGTCTGAGATATTATCCAGTACTATTGGCTGTAACCTGATTCTCAGAGTGATTGTTTTTAATAGTTTACAGGAAAGACATAAAGACGAATTCCAGTCCGTACTGCGCACTCTCGAGAGTTTGATTACGTTTTTGTTTTGTTTCATGTAAGACATCACAAAAAGTAAGCATTTTGAAACTACTTTCAACGTTTCATGTCCACCGAATCCCGTTCAGGCCTGAATGTTTTTCAGGCTTTAATTTCACAACTGCTTAAGTTACGTGTGTAACTGCGATGATCAATTATAAATTCATATCTTTCTCCGCATTTTAAATATATGATATTTCAAATATTCCTTTCCAATAAGTATTATGTCAGAATCAGCTTAGGTCATTCCCCAGTATTGCACTGCTCATCCCCTACTGCGCACAATTTCACACGTGATTAGCGCGAGCGCTTTAGAAAATGGCGGCTTTTTCTTTACGGCTGGACCTCGCCATAGAAGTTAATCGTCATTTCTTGTTGTTGTTTTGAATAGAGTAATAAATTTCTCTTTGGTCTCAGTGTAGAACAAGAAGCAATCATGGGAAAAGTGGATCAGCAAGCAATCGTGACTATAATCATGCTGCTATTATAAGGATTCATTGGGTAAAAAAAAAGTGCTGTTGCTCCTAAACGAACATGGGGACTCTTCATTTTTATTTCAAAATTTAAGTTCCTATAATATAAACAATCAAAAGCCAAAGTTTGACAAAAATTTCAGTGCAGGTTCTATTCCATTGGAATGACCTTAACAGTGGAATCTACAAAATAGTGTACACCGTTTCGATTCCTGGTGGTATGTTGTACAAATGGTGACCTAAGCTCCAGTTTTAGGAAACGGAGGATCCAGTTTCTGTTAAAGCCGTTGTCCTTCAACCGTAGTTTCCCTAACACGAAACCACTAGGAGTATGTCTAGTCTTTTTTGTAGACTGAATACTAGTCTTTCGCAAGTTAGTAGGCTTTTAGATAGAATCCTCACGGTCGTAGTTAAAAATATTTTCCTAGTTTCAGCAGGAAATTCAATCAAAGTTTGAGGCATCGCTTTCACATACCATCCGTCGCAATTCATATTTTGAATGCAGTTTAATTAAAAATTTTTTTTTCTTTCCTTTTTAGTTGCGCGTCGTATCATGGTGCGAGTCAACAGGGCGGCGGCATTTCCACCATCACTTCTTCAAGTCAAGACCTGAATGACGACAGATGGCACAATGTCACGTTCACTAGAGACGGACGAAAGTCTGTTTTGTGTGTTGACCAAATCACTACATCCAACATATTTCAAGGTGACAACAAAGACCTCAACTTGGACGACATTTTTTACGTTGGTGGAATGAAAGCCGAACATCAACGACGCTTTCACATGACAGCAGCGCGAAATTTTCGTGGATGCCTTCAGGATGTAAAGTATGGCAGCAAAAACATTCTGGCTGGTGCAGGGACTGCAATCATTGGCTTTACAACTCATGGAAAAGTTTCATTTAAGTGTAGATCCAGGCCGAATCGTATTATTTCTTGTAAAAATCCAAATTTAAGCCTAAGGATTCCTTGTCGAGGTCTGAGCCTTTCCAATTATTTCTTCACTGCAAGTTTTCAATTCCGTACCCAAATCAAGGAAGGTCTCTTCCTCTCATTCATCGCCCCTCAAATAAAGTTTTATCTTTTCCTCTCAAAAAGTGAACTCGTCTTTGACGTCATCACCATCAACGGCTCCAAAACAGAACTAAGGCTGGGTTCTAACCTTGATGACGGGGAATGGCATCCACTGACAATACAGTTCGCGGGTTCATCAATCCGCCTAGGTCTCGATGGACAAGAGAAAACTAAGCACTTAAATTATTCCTGGTCGATTATGTATTCCATGAACAAGATTCGACCAAAGATCTTTCTTGGACAAGAAAGAAAAGGAGATGCGATAGAATCGAGCTTTGTTGGGTGCATCTTAGATTTAAAAATCCAGAATCGTGAAATAACATTCAAAGATTTGAAAAGTAGAGATACCAAGAATGCAATCTCGAAATCTTGTCATTTGCGGAATCGATGTGAGCCCAATCCTTGCAAGAACGGAGGAAAATGTTCGCAAGATAGAAAACAGTATTATTGTAATTGTGATTACACAAACTTTGAAGGAAAAATCTGTGAAATTTCTTTTTACAAACCAACGTGTGAGTACTACAAATCTATGGGATTACAGGGCAGCACTTTTTGCCTATTGGATTCCCAGGGAGTAGGGAATCCTTACACGGCACTTTGTAACGCAACAAATTCGTCACGAACGTACACGGTAATAACGCACAATAAAATGACTGAAACCACGGTGGGGAACGCGAATCTCGATTTTTCGGGCTCCTTCTACAAACATGACATAACGTATACTACTGGCTCCTCTGGAATGAATCAGATCAAGGCACTAATTCACAAGAGCAAGCATTGCCGACAGTACATAACATTCCATTGCTTTAAATCGAAACTACTTAACACGCCCCGCGGACCCTCACACGCGTACTGGTTATCACGTGACGGGAGTCGGCAGGAATATTGGGGCGGAGCAGAGGCCGACAGTAAGAGGTGTGCTTGTGGAATGACAGATCCTCCCTGCTTTGTAGTAAAAACGGAATTCTGCAACTGCGATGTCCGTGATGAAACTTGGCGAGTGGATGAGGGGTATTTTAGCAACAAAAGTAATTTACCCGTCACGGGACTTCTTTTTGCCAAGAAAAGTAAGAGATCTAGATTTGCGCTGGGACCCTTGGAATGCTGGGGACACGTGGACGAACAGTTCGAGCAAAAAAGAGACCAAAAGCGAAAAGAAAACCAAATCGATTTTCGATTAAAGAAGGCCTGCCCAGCAGCAAGAAATATGAATAAGCAATTGACAGAATCGATTATTGGCACAGAAACCCCAAAAATGACTCCATTGTCTACAGAAAACGTACCTTGTAAAGCGAAAACCGCGACTTTTCAGAAATGCAAAAACTTCATCTCCAACTCTGTAGAAAATACCTCGAACAGCACAGGGCCAGGGCCAGGTGGAGATCATAACGCTTTGAGCCGAAACAGTTCCCTTCAATCAAACGAAACCGCAAGCGCAACAAGTATGGATAACAAAGAGAAAGGAGACGGGTTGTCAACAGTGGCTGTCATCATGATATCTTGTTCACTGGTAATTTTTATTGCTCTGTTTATTGTACTCGACAGAATCAATCGTAAATACAAATCTCCTTTCCCTTGCAAATATATTGAAGCGCCGAAGATCCATGTTGGCGATTGACAGAGAAACTCGAGCCATTGTTGTATTTTGAGACTCAAACATGTCTGTTAGTACACATGACCTCACAGAAGGCAAGTTATCCATTCCTTACAGGATTACGAGAGAGGATGAAGTGAAGAGAATTTATCCCCGATGAAGATCTTATTCCCAAGGTAGTCTATTTTTAGACAAGGTTCCCAGTTCTTATGCCGATAATCCTCCAACACAAGCTACGTAGATGTTTTCGTGGAGGATAGAAGTGAGTGTAAGACTGCTTGCACTGTTCACATGAGTAAAATCTGTTTCATAGGATTGGCTATTGCGAGCCGCCGCCCCCCCCTCCCCCCCCGAGAACGTCGAAACCTGGAAGAATCAAACATAATTTGAGAGGATTGCCTTGGTAATTTGACTTATGTGGAGGTGGGAGGGGGGGATCAATTTGTTCCTTTTCTTTGCTCTTCTCATAGTTATTTATTTATATGTTTGGGGGACGAGGTTTACCTTTACCTTATCTCGAGAGCGAAATAATCCACATTAGAAGCTGCAATTATATAATTGAAAAAAGGGTGAAAGTTTCTAAAGAAACTGTGGTGCTGCGTCGGTGGGGGTAACAAGGTAATTTCGTTATATCAACTAAG
>OMLO01001138.1_pt1 | contig 19805 bp, 15 predicted proteins | sample 1674811 | NCBI WGS metagenome assembly OMLO01 (sample SAMN06265003, study PRJEB25207) | coral metagenome | isolation source: Coral host | place: Mexico:La Bocana,Puerto Morelos, Mexico | collected 2008-11-13 | reverse complement strand
CTAAGCAACACACTGGATATGGTAGGTAAGGTTATATGGTTTAAATGTATAAGCATTTAATTGACACTATCAAAGTGTTGTGCAAACAGTATTAAAATTAGCCAAAGAAACAAAGATTGACATGGTGTGGCGGAAGACCTTCATATTCCAAAAGCAAACGTGTTGTTCTTACAATCAGTTATGATGTGAAATTGTCCCTCTCTAAGCACCAGCTATTGATTTTGTTACTTGTTGTTTTTGTACTAGGCTCACTCCCTTCATATTTTGTGATTGATTGGACAAATTTCTTTTGAAAACTGCTCTCCACCTGTATTTGCACATTGGCAAAAATGCCAAGTGGTTTCCCACACCCTTGAGGGAGAAACATTCATCCAAAGGCAACTACCACATGATAACTCTGTTGGAACAAAGCTGTCAATCCACAAATATTATTGCAATATAGGTTACCATGGTTACTTGGTTAATATAGCATAATGGGTAAATAATCAAAAACTGTATGAAAAAATGGTATTAACATTATTTTTGAGTGAAGTCAGATTCATGTGGAAGAAAGGCAGCAATGTATAAACTTTTCTACTTATAACTGAAAACCATTTGACAATCAATAAGGTTTTCTTCAGAAATGTACTCATTGCAAAATCATTAAACAATGAAAATAAGGTATCTGATCTCAAAAGAAACAAATTCGCTCCAAATCAACAAAGTGTGAAGCAATTTATTTTTTGTTAACAACGCTTGGACACCTTTCTTACCAAGGAAACTAACTTTTCTATTACACAATATTTAATTGCATTTATTGACGTTTGACGCCTTCTAAGTTTTCATTACAACACACTGGACGTCTTTTAGAACATCCGTCTATCTACAAAACTGGATTACGTTTATCAATTTATCTATTTATATGTACAGCTTGAACCCAAATATGGCTAAAAGCTAAAATCTACAGAAACCATGTGGTGAAGTTCAAATTAGTGTGAAAAGGTTTTAAGACAAACTGAAACTAGCCACTGTTACAGTCTACAATATTGGAAAAATATACTGTTAGCAATGACTGACAAAACATAATACTTCTAGGGTGCTTCACTGTATAAGTGGACTAAAACAAACCCAGATAAACACAACAAGTAAAGGATTTTAGTTTTGTAAGACTATTTGGCAGACAAAATCAAATGATCTCATTACATTATTTTCCAAAAACGGGTTGAAAAAAGAAACCGACAGTCCATGTACACTAAAACACAAGATTTTAGATAAACTACAACGTAACTTATAGCACAAACGACTTGTGTGGTTAGCAACTTCTACAAACATTTATTCAAAATTACCAACTTAGGTTAATTAAACACATCAAAGTTAGCATATAGATATATACAGCAAAACTACCACTGATCAATAATCAAATGTTACAATCCCTTCTTGACAGATTGTATAAGATTTGGGTTCTAGACTACCTAGTCTCCATTATTCTTTGACAATTTGGCTAGCAGATATTCAGTACCAAGCAGCCAGGGAAGTGTTATGTTCAATCTATATTATTCTGTGACAATTTATTTTCAATTGCAATCTTGATTTATGTGAAAGAAAGACAACCTATTTCTGTTGTTCATTTATCATTACATTGTGATTGCAATTGAATCCTGTTGTTTTGACGGCTCGACGGAAATGAAAATGAAACAAAGACGTTGGTGATGGTGGGCTGCGAGTTTGCTGATAGTTAATGGTTGAGGAATGTATGCATGGGAAAATGATGCAAGTTCAAGATGGGGTTGCAGATGGTGAGGTTGGAAATTAACCTACATGTACTATGAAGAACATTCATTTACTTAAAAAGAACGCTGCCTAATTCATTAAGTTATCGTGATATTCTAAGTCGAGGACCTGTTTCACGGTTTACTCGCATACAGGTTAGTTCAAATGACACCTAGACTTGCATGCAGAAATATTTACGTCATGCTCTTTATAACTACAAAAATATCAAGGCATTTAATTAATTAAAGTAAAAATAATACAAAACATTTCTAAAAATTAAGTACAAAAACAAAAGCCTGTACTGTTGCAAAAAATATCTCAAGCAAAGCACCTCATGATTGTCTATAACTTTGTAGTGAATGACTAAGAAAATAAACAAAACAAGTCAAGTCTGTGTCTTAACTATTAACTACTTTGCATGACAAACAGCTCTTGAGAAAGAAACTGCAACTGACTCACTTGGGGCAGTAATGAGTCCCTCTAAGCTTTAGAAATTAGTTTCATGGCCTGGTCCAGCATCCCCTCCAGGGTTACTAGCTTGGGATGTCTCCTTAGCGCTGGTACCTGGTTCTTGACTCTCTTGATTTTCTGCCACTGCAGCAGCCTGGGTGCCAGTAGCTGGTCCCTGACTGTTGTTACTGTCAGGCAATGTAACATCCCCCTTCAAAAATTGAGTGATGTCGGCATATTGAGTTTCAACATAAGGTGTGGGCTTTTTGATTGGGGGCAGAGCCTTAGGTGAGGTGGACACGTTTGGCAGTTCTTGCATTTGATGGAAGTCGCCCAAGTCAGCATAGAGAACCTCATTAGGCTTGGCTTTCTGTTACGAGTAAATATGAAACAAATCATCTAATTACATGGCTTCCAACACACTGCCACCCTATACACGGCGTGAGCCGGAGAAATAGCAGTTCTGATTGACTGTTTCTTTAATTCAACCAATAAGGGAGGCTGTACTTGCTAACTTCCCAATAAGGAATTTTCAGCTCTAATCTCAAGTGCATCGGTTGGCAGGATGGAATGGGCACATGACAATACAAGTACATTATTTCAAAACAAATCAGTTTAAGTTACTACAATTCAGTGACCATGGGTAGGGCAAGTAGGAGAAGTCAGAGAACTGAAACCTCGAAACAAACAAATTGGAGTTAATAATGACTCTTGAGTGTCACCTTAGGTTTCTGTCATTACAATGAAAAAAATATTTATCATATACTGTTATATACCAAGAAATGTTTATTCATGTATCCATGATATGGGCAGCTGTTATCTCAGTTAATGTGGTGCAGACACTCAATCACTGATCTTGCTTCCTGGTGTCAACATACATGCATTGACAGCACACTGAATTACCATATTATGTACCGGTATCTGTTATGTATCTGCAATAACGTATAAGAAGTTAAAAGGCAGTCTTTGTCATACCTTCTTTGATTTCTTTGACATGTCGACTTGTGAATAAGTAGCCTCTGGTTCTTCTTCCTTCTTCTTTTTCTTCTTCTTAGATTTATCCACGACAGAATACTGAGGAGGTTCAGTTTGTGGCTTTTGCTCTTCATCTTTCTTGTCTTTCATGCTTCCTTTCTTTGCAGACTTGTCAACAACAGCATAGGTAGGTGCAGCTGCAAGAAAGCACACTAAGAATTCCTTCTGTTTGCCCTACTGTAGAATCGAACAAATGTAAGGAAGTTCTCACTCTGTTTTCAAGACCTCTAATTATTTAATCCTCTCAGCATTGACATTCAAAATGCCTCTTACTGCTAGTATTGCCATGATCACCTCTAAACTCCACTTATCTTTTTTGGCATGAATATAATTTACTTCTCTTCATGTGCTTGTGTGCGTGGTGTTTTTGTTTTTTTGCCCCACTATTGTTTTCTCGTCCTTCGCTTTTGTCCATTTGTGGATTAAGCTTTAATTTGCTTAACTACTTTTTATCTTAAATTATGATCATTTTGGATTCCAATGACAGCATTTTTATCCTTTTGTTAGATCTTAAGTATCTTTAAGGTAGTCCTCAGCCTTATTGGCTTACCTGTGCTACTGTGCCTTACACAAAAATATTTTGCAAACATAATTATTTATGATAGGTGAAAATAAAACAAACAAAAGCTGCAGGACCTGAAGCTCCCTGGTGTTGGCTCATGTCAACCATTGCTGTGGGTCGAGGTCCTGCCTCTGCATAACCGTTGTTGACATGCCCATGGTCATTGTCTTCTCTTGGAGTACTATCACATTACACCAATGTTAAAATTGTTATTCTTTACAACCAATGATCTACAACATTTGAACTTTAATTTTTTCTTTTTATCTTGTTTTGCTTTACGAATTTATATACATTCAAGAAATTTTGGCATATAGGAAAACGGTTGTTTACAATAATTGCCTCATTAGCATAAGCTTTTCAGTCTCTGCAAACACACTCTACTTTATGAAACATGACTCCACTTTGTTCATGCAAGACATTGTGAGCATCATGTAGGTTGGTCATGTACGCATGGCGAAAGGTCTTTGAGCCTCCTCAAATGTTTGAGTCAATTTTTATCTAGTGCGATATATTGCACTATGCAAAGTCCTATGTTAATGAGGCAAAATTTACACAATACCCCCGGTATGCTGTCAGCAAACAACAAACAACAACAAAACAATTACACCAATCTAAATTATTTTCTACCTAGAATTGACTACAGCTGAGGGACTCTCAAGGTAATGTAGAATGCAATTATGGCAAATGCTGATTTTATATGTAAGAGAAAATGGAATGTGATTTGTATGCTTTCTGTTACATGTACAACATCATTATGCATTTCCTATTGTAATAGTACATATACTAAGTAGCATTCTAATTTATAGAAAAAGATAACAATACTTACAATGCTTGTTCTTCCGACTCTGAACAGCGGACTTATTATTTCAATACACATGTTGATAAGGAGAGACGAGAAAATGCAGATTAGCAGCCAACAGGAATGATGTAATCCTTACAGACTAATAAGTAATCACTGTCAATGCTTGGCACACTCTTACTTGGTGCAGTCAAACAATGTGAAGCTCTATATGTAGTTTGGTCACCCTACAATATGAAGTTACTGACCTCAGCAGATTTCTCCAAAAAGTTTTCCAAAATTATGTTTAAGTTTTGCCACACTGATTTGTCATAGGCAAAAACGGTGAAAAGTTCCGTTCATTGTTCAACAATTGTCTTTTCATTTTCTCAACTACGGCTTTCCATCAGAGAATGTGAAAGAATTCCGCGAGTTTCAAAAAAACCTTTTAAGTTGAAGGAAGATCATCTGAGATCATGAAAAAGACCTTATTCTATTTAGCGCTTCCCGCTTACATGAACACAACAAGCGCTTTGTGCTTTATTTTGAAATTCCAAGTAATTATGAATACAAACGACCAAATAATTATATAAGGTATAACCATTAATCACTATACCTATATAATGGGACTAAAAGCAACAGATGTTCCAAGAATGCAATGATTTCATATTTTTTTGGCTTTTTGCCTTGTTTTATCAATATCAGACAAATATATTCAACTCTTTCATTCTCTTCTCATTGCCATGAGAATCAGTTTGCCATTTTTTTAACTTATCACAACTGCATTTGGATTCTATGATTCCCGATGTTCCACTTCTGTAAATTCGTTTACTAGAAAAGAATACCCACCTTTACTGCCCTTTCTCCTACACTTTCTCTTATGGTGCACACACCATGCCACAACCACGATTACAACAAGTACAATAGCTCCTCCTATTGATGCACCAATGATAATCCACAGTTTTTTATCGTCACCTGAAATGTTAAGTATAAATAATTGTTGCTCTTCTTTTAGATTCAAAAGATTGGTGTTTGTACTGGCCATGCTTTGAAAAAAATACACAGTCATCAAAGATGTGAAATAATAAATAATAACTGGAAACAGTAGTTAAATATCCACTAAAATGGTAATAGGTTAAATATAGGCGGTTAATTTCATGCTGTTTCCCATTAAATGTCCCCAGGGACCGTGGCACAGTGCAATTTGCATGATCAAAAAATGACCCGTGCCTCTCGATGGTAAGGGGTGACTTTGTCTCGATGGCGCGGTTGCTAAGCTAGAAATTCAAATCCTGTGGCCAAGATAATTGGTTACGGATGGAGATGGCAAATGGCAAAAAATGGTGGAAAGCAGCTATTCTTGGGCAGATAAACTTTGGAACCTTGGGAGAAAGCGAATGGGAAGAAGAGTTATCAATGGCTGCCATGAGGCAATTTTGATGAGATTAGTCAATTTTTCTGGAATTTACGGAGCTTTAAGTGCGGGCCGCCGGGCCAGTGGGTTGCCTGCCTTTCATTGCTCTTTATACATCGTTAGGGGAAGCCAACCGCCAGAAAGTAAAACTCACCAAAATGGCTCTAAACCACCTCCAGGAACCCAGAGACATCAAAATAAGACAATGCAAACATAATGTAAGCCATTTTATTCAAATTATTTTCTATACATAACATTTACAGTAATTTTCGAAGCATTCTCATACACTGTCTTATAAACGGCTGAAATATTGTTACAATTGTATTCAACGTCTGGGCTGCCTGTGATTTATTATGCTTCAAGTGCACAGGTCAGAAAGAGGTTCATCTCTAGTGTGAATTACCATAAAATACCCCTTTTTAAAATGTCAGGTAATTTAATATTTACGAATGGAATAAATAATTTTGGTCTAAGAAATGATTGTTTCCTTTCTAAAGATAATTAAGTATCATTTGAACATTTATGAAACCTGATTAGAAGTGATAAAAAAATAAAAACAAAAGCATTAAACAACAACAACAATAACATGGGTGATACAAAAGACTCTGCTACTGTACCTGATGGGGTGGATTCTTCTGTACTAGAGGGGCCCTGCGTGCTGGAAGGTAGCTGATCATCAGAAATTGCTTGTATGGATCCCGAGTCAACTTTGAAGTCACCAAAACCATCGCCTTCTGCTGCTTCTTTAAGAACAGAGATAACGTCGGGAATTTCTACACTTTGTTTGAAATCCAAGGATAAATAAGCAGTTACGCTGCCACACCTAATAACAAAATAAATGAGAGCATTACAATGCTTTGACTATGCTTTACATGAACAATGAACGAAGGAAGTATATTTTAAAGAATGTGCTGGGCTGCAGCGGCATTTAAAAACAAACATTTCACCATTATTTATTACCTTGAAGCTGATAAAGGTGAATTAAGTTGATAATATCACGTTTTTTAAAATACTTGAACATCATAGAAAGATATCTTGACCAAGGTTGCCAACACAAAATAAACATGTTTATGACACAAGAAAGGTTGTCACAAGAGGATGACCCAACACAAAAAACGTCAAAATACACTTGTCTAGTCCCAAGTATAACCCAAAAAGGTCTGTTTCGCTAAAAAAAATCTCAAAATACAACTGGAAACAACAAACAAATATTTTTCAATTCATCATATGCTGGTAACTCAAATCATCTGCAGTTACATGTAGTCTGTACTAAGAACCTTACAACCTTATATCTGAAAGCAATGAAAACTAATAATTAAAATTTGAATTTGCCTCTGCCAAAAAAAAATCAATCCATCAATAAATGTATCTTATAAATATATGTTATTTAATAATCCTGAGGTCTGTGTCAGAGAAAAATTAGTTTTGTTCTTTTGGTTTGCTGTAGGTTTATGGACTGAGCTAAAGGTGCTGTTTGGTCCACAAGCCTGCCAAAAAAGGAAAAGAACGAGACCAATATCCTCCAATATGGACCGAACAAGCTACAGTTCCATTAAGTATCTATTACAATGGCTCTTTTTTATCTCTTGATGTATTGATGTGTCTCCTTGATTTCCTCATGCAGGAAAGGCTAGCATATATTAATTTTGCATTTCTCACGCCACTTTTGTGAACAACTGAAATAGTCCACCTCCACACATGAAGGTAAGAAAGATTTTGATCCAACAAATAATTATTTATTTTGTGCAATGACTTGAAAAAGCAATTGCAATTTGCTGAAATTAATTTGTGAGTAGTCTAACTTAGCGGCCCGTGTTGCAAAATAAAATTCCGACCTCTAAATGAGCCAATCAGAATCATTGCAGACCTTTTTAGATGATATGCTTCTGATATTGACTAACGAATTATTTAATTGATCAACTAATTAGTTAATTGATTGACATTTGATTGACGACATAGCTCAATGACAGCTATCCTTACCTTCATTAATCAATGTGTATTTGTATAGGAAATAGCATGGTTTCTAGGGGTATTTGGGATAAATACTGTGAGTGATATTTCAAAATTCACCAAAATATCAAATTTTAAATACTACTGGTCTTAGCCAATCACATTTCAGACATTCCTTAGTCTATAGTATAATAATGGTAATCACACTTCGTAGTTTTAAGCAAGATTTTCTCAGCACACTCTATCAATTGTTCTATTTATTGCCATAGCGATAGGCCTCAGCTTAAGTGTTCAAAGTCTAATTTAGCTAGCCTAGTCCTAGAGTTTTTACCTTTTGATTCAGGTGGTCAAATTAAGAATTATACCTTGTACCTGGATTTTTCGGGGTTTTCCATCATTCAGTGTCCTTATTTCTTCTCATTTTTCTTTAAGTAATTTTAAAGGACAATCCACACTCAAATTGGAAAGCTTAAGATTAACAAAAAAAAGTTAAAGTGGAGAAGATCATACCCGCAGTTTTTCTCTGTCACATCTTCCAGCTTTTCTTTAAATCCATCATCACCTCTGATAATTTCTTCGACCTATTCAAGTAAAAACATTTGACATTGAGTTGAAAGGCATATACTAGTACTTGGAGTAATCGGCATCCAGCAAGTGTGTTCAAATGTTAACCAATAGAAATGTGGCTGACAGCATATTTCTCTTTGTTGTAGCTCAAATATCGGGCTTCCTGTAAGCTTTAGGAGTAGTAAACAACTCCCTTATTACATTTTTCTACCTTCAGACACAATTGTTGCAAAACTATGGTTTCTTTGGACATGCAAACTCCATTGCCTTTCATCTTACATGTACTAGCCTGCGTAGCAAGCGTTTCTGTGGGGTTGGAGAGCAGAGAAAGTCAATCGAACAGGATTTTCGGTGTTTTGTCTGCGTGAAAAATGGTAAGAGAGCCAAGAAGAGGAAAGAATGGGAGGGGAAGGGGGAGGGGAAAGGAAGGAAACCCTTGCAGACAAACCCCTGGATTTTGAAAACCGCCCCCTTGTCATTGTCAAAATGTGTCCAAAACAATGAGCTCACAGAATGGAGAAATCTCACTGAATCTGATCGACCACTGAAGTTTTTGAAATTGCAATTTCACAATTAAATTTGGTAATTTTAAAGAAAATCTTTTCAATCTGTCTAGAAAAAGAACTGCAAGGGTGAAGTTTTAGCACTAATCTCCCAGAGTGGTAATATGTGACAAGTATTTGATTGGCATTTGAAATCCTTGTAATTGTAACATTCGAAATCTTGGATCGCCGTATATCGATACCAGCAAGCAGAAATTAACAAGTTAACTCCTACAATCCAGTTACGGAGCATTTGCTGGACACGTCAGAGGGAAAAAGTCTGATCCGCAAATAGATTTGAGTGTTATGGCCTGTGACAAAATCAAACGACGGAAAGTTTTCTCAGAAAGCATTGGAATTTGGGTGGGATTGGCTTCCAACATCTCAGAAGTAAAAAAAACGATAATCGGTCTTGAAAAGTATCTGAATATAGATAATCTTCCCGAATGGAAACTTCCTTCTGAAATAATGTGCAGGCTTCAAAATCCCAAAGCATTGGCTTTGCACCACAAGATTTCTGCAGCACTGTTCCACAGACTGAATCGCTTAGGAGTCGCCGTGTCTCCAAAATATATGGTTTACACACACAGCAAGCAAGTGAAGAGCTGTATTACGGAAGATTTTGTCAATCAATCCTCGTTCGATAAGAAAAGTTAAAGCTTTATGTAAACAACCTTCGAACGCCTCAGAAGTTTAAGTTGTTTGATCGACACATGTCAATAATATTCGACTAGCCCAGCCAATCACAAGGTTTTGAAAATCCAGGGGTTTGTCTGCAAGCTCTTGTTCGGAGATTATGAAGAATTTCAATAAACGTGACCTTTTAAAAGAATTTGTAAAATATTTTCAATGTTTTCGATTACTTTCCAGTGAGAGCTTTCCAAGAACTTTCTCTTTACGATATTGACTTTCCATAACAGGTTATTTGTTTTAGGCCTCAGAAAAACTTTATACTGGATGCTTTAGAGCGCACGAAAGGTTGTAAGCTTTCAAAAGTTTATAACAAGTAATTTTTTTAGTTACAAGTTGCCTGTGGTGCATTGGTCACTTTTTCGTGCACGCTCTTGTCTTTGCAAGTGCAGCTCAGGAATATGCGTAATAAAACAATTATTGGATTCGGTTTTTGCATGATAGCGATAATTACCATGGTCTCAGTTTGGATTATCTTTGCCCTTGAAAATTATCACTATCATGCTCAACCTCATCCAATAATTGTTAATTAACTTTGGTAATTATTCATTATAGCTACCCAGGTACTAAGTGACTGTTAGTACTATAATATTCTCGCTTAAGCAGTTGTGAAATTAAAGCCTGATAAAAATTCAGGTTTGAACAGGATTTGAACCCATGACCTCTGCGATACCGATGCAGTGCATGCATGAAAGATCATATCTTAATTGTATTTTCTATTACAAAAACAAATAATTAAAATTGAGGGTCATCAGTGTGTTATGGGTGGCTATTTTAGTAACAATTTGACCTTCAAGGCTTTTCCTTAGGAACTCTGTTCTCAGGAAAGGGAACTATATTTTCTGTAATTTCTTGCATTAAAACATTTGAAATGTTCAAGAAAATAGACATTGAAGCTATGTAATTGAAAAGGAAAAATGACAAGGTTTAAAATGGCGCAATACAAAGAGAAAGCAATATACACATCATGAAAACAGGAGGGTTTTCAAGGTCTTCTTGAGCAAGCTTGATGATGGAGAATTTTTTATATGGTGGCTCAACCTAAAACAACATTTTACAGTATAATATAAAAACGAGCGTCGAGCCAGAGGTGTTCTAATATACTTGCTTAGGTTTATGCCATTGGACTACCTAGTGGAAACACCAAAAATTTGAGATTGCTTGTCAGTGATGATATTTATACTTTAAGGTAGTTAGGAACTGCACCATTTAGGGATTTGAACATCATAACAAGGGCACAATGTATGAAGAGAACCTTCACTGGTAGCTGGTGAGATTATGATCGTACTTTCTCGCATGAGTAAAAATACCATGAAAGTCAGAACCAGTTGGAGTCTCCTTATGTTGTTTAGTGCTGCCAGACCATAATGTTGAACAATAAAATTAATAGTTATTAAGTACAAGTGAATTAAGAATAATAAAGAGTACTGATTTATCAAACAAATGCCAAAGTAGTAGTTAATTGGTTAGTAAAAACGATTTAATTTAACTCACCTTTTTCCTTGTGTTTTCGCAGATTTCTGAAGGGTTATTGTCACAGTTCTTGTTTGTGATGGTTACCTTTATTAGGATCTTTAGAGCTTTCATGACTTAATGGAAAAAAGAAACTTTAATATCACGTAAAAGTATTCAACAGTACTAAACACTTGACCAATGAAAAAAAGGAACAAACAGAGGGAGGGGGTGTGGAGGGAAGGAAGGAGAGAGTAAATGACTGACTGGAAGAACAGCCCAACCAACAGAACTCCTGCAATACAGTTGTTAAAATGTACAAAACCAAAGGAATGACATAATTCCCTTCGGCAGCCACAAAAAGAAAACTGCTCAACAAGCCAAAAAACATTCAGCATTCAGCAACATTCATACATTTACTTACCAAGTTGATATCGCTTGACAACCTTCCTTATGTCATTTGTCAATGTACATAGATATAACCCAGAACTACTAGGTTCTGTGATAAAAGTGACATTTGTCAGATTTGATATCCATGTTATATTGTTATCTGGAGATGTCCACTTTACTGTTGGCAGTGGATTACCGATTCTGAGGCATTTAAAGTTCGCCGCCTCTCCAGGTGTCTTGCTAACTGTTTCATTTACTGGGTCACTGACTGATGGGGCATCTTTAAAATAAGCAAGAAGTCTGTAAGGGTTTTGTGAAAAATATTTCAACTTAGGAACAGCTTAAGATGTTTTTTAAGTTGCCATTTAACTGCACCTTTCAATAAGCTATAGACTCTAAATTCAAAGCTCAACCAAAAAATACATTTTTTGCTAACTTCAATCAATGGTTTGGCAGCTCCTCCCAGCTTCCAACTATGTTGTCTGATAGTGCTCAACAATTCCATTTAATTACCACATGCTTGGCAGTAGGCGGAAACTGGAAGGAGCTGCCAAACGTTTGATTAATGATAGTGAAAAACACATTGGTCGGTTAAACTTTGGATTTGATATTTGAATGTTTTTTTTTTTAACGTATTTCTTTTTTTACTTCTTATTTATTTAGAACTTTTTATATTTTGCTTACATAGCTTTCAATGAATTTGAAGAAAACTACCGGTATTAAACGGTGTATGTGCAAATTAGTTCACATTTATGAGCAAAAAAGTTCATCTTTATACCAGTATTCATTTCCTCTTGTCCCTTAAATGCAGCCAATCAGTAGGCTGAAAAGCCATCATGTATTTACAATTTTTTCATCCATATGACCAAAGTTAGATATTATTTTCTGAATACTTACAGTTAACAGTGACATTGACTGTAGCTGTGGCAGGTGTTTCCACTCCATTACTAGCTGTACACTGATACTGGATCATGTTATCAGGTGTCCCAGGTCTGATTACATTCACAATGGTGAGTGATGATGTATTAGAGAGCACCTCAGAACTGCCACGCTTAGTCCATGTTAGACTAGGTTGAGGTTTTCCAGATGGATTGCCTGTCAGTACCAAGCGCCCTCCTTCGACAACAGTGACTGTTTTATTTGAAATTTCTACTGATGGAGCCACTACAAGCAAATTAAATGACAAGCGATTTCAATAAGATTTGCCAGAAGTAAAATGACCTCAATAAAACAATACTTTTATTACAGACTGAGTAAAGTATTAAACTGCATGGAATGAGAGCATTCTACCTTAATACATTTACACCTGTTATATTTTACGAAAAAACCTTCCCTCCTGTAGGAACACAATAAAACATCTTATCACAGTAGCTGCTTTGCTCTCAACAATAAAACCCATTACAACAAATATCGAAAAATTAAAGAAAAGTTTTCTTAATTAAAGAGATATGTAAGTTACATATCTCTTTACTTAATTAATAAACCAGCAAGGAGTGCCACTTGACCAAGAACTACAGCCGAACCTCCAGTAACAGGCACCTCTCTACAATGGCAGCCGGTGCTACTAGAGTACGTACCGACTGCCAAAATAACCTCTTGAAAACAGCCAGTCAATCACTTAAAGGTTATGCAACTTTATCAGAAGCGGCACCAATGGTCTGTTTCTGTTTCATAGATATATCTTTATTGTGTTAGGTATTTATTTATATGCTACAATAAGCACTTTTTAAAATAAAAAAATGTTACACCCCTGAAAAAGTGTCATATTACACCCCTTTTACCCCATAATGGACACCTCTCTACAATGGCTGCCTTCCACGGTCCTCTCGGTGGCCATTATGCAGAGGTTCGAGTGTTCGACGCATCAAGGTGGCTTTAAGTCACTATTACAGTTGTAAGCTTGGCAGAAACACTGGACGAGTTTCTATACCACAAAGCATTAGAAAATCTTGGGCAAATGTGAACTTTCATTTTTCCTATGCTATGCACTGCTACTGACATGTAGAAGACATAAACAGGTGCCAGAGACAACACATTGGGAACAAGCTGGGAAAAATCTCCTTAGTGAAACAATGTCATTTACACAGATAAAAGACTACTGATAATACCAAACGAGAAAGAATTATGTTAAAAACTTTTAGCCTTGTAGATGAAGCTAAGAAGTGGAAAACAGAACTTTTTCTTTAATTTGATAATGAAAAGAAGTAGCCTTAATGTTATACACTTAAGATATCAGTGATTCCCATTCACAGCTTGTTTCCATATGTATTTGCTGGGCACTTTGTGAATACCTCATTGAGGCAAACGCTCGTAGACAGGGAATGTGCCACACACTAACGAGGAAAATAACTATCAGATTGCTAATATTGTCGTCCACTATTTTACAAGTTGTTGGCCCGGGCAGTGTTCCGGGTGAACCAACGTTTTCTTGGAAGCTTTAAGAAAAACTAACTTACACATAATCAAAGATTTGTTTCCTAGTTATTTTTTCTTTTCTTTAGGTCATATATGTCAGTAAACATTAAGTCAGCACTCTATTAAGTTACGTGGTTCAAGTTAACGGTGTCTTATCAGTCCACAATAGCAGGGTTGTTTTGGACATTTCTAGGTAAAACTCAGTATATGAGCCAAAAGGCCCATTCTGTCAGAGCTTATCTCGGTTTCTGTGGAATAGAGAGACTAGGAGTATTTCTACTCCGTCCTGGATGGGATGCTAGTCCATCGCAGGGTATACCCCCTGAATTAAGTTTGTCAGTACCCATTTTATACATCAGGGTGGAGAGAGGCATGGTGAGAGTTAAGCGTCTTGCCCAAGAGCATAACAGAATGTCCCTGATACTAATGCAAAGAGAAGATATAGCAAGATCTGCATAGTTGGCATATCCCCCTGTATCCGTTATTGAGTTAGCTCCTAATTGGTTAACACTGTACTAACTGAATGATTCTGCACCAGCTAAATGAAAAAAAAAAAATTACTTACTTATAATTTGGTAAAAAAAAGGAGTAGTTACAAAACAATTGTTACTGGCAGTAACTTATAAATATGTAGTACTGTAAACACTTGTGTATAAGCAGCACTCGGGTATAAGCCACACCCCCAACTTTCAGGCATGATTTTTGAAAAAAACTTCCGAAAAAGCACTCTAACTTGTAAAAAAAAGCTGGTCGTTCTTGCAGCGACATTAATATGTTAATCAACTCTCAAAATACCTTTTAAAAGCATTTTTTAATCAATTTCCTATTCCCTCTGACTGACAACAGTGGTTTTTATTGCTGAAGCCCACAGTCAGTGTTCTCACCAGGATTTTGCCTTGGGGAGTCCCAGGGCCCCCTCTGCTGAGAAATAGGGGCCCCGTGAGAACATTAGGGGGACAATGTTACTCCAAATGGTCTGTTACATGAATTACCTACCTGATCCAATATGGCATACAAGGTGTTTACTATTCGATAACCATGCATACACCAATCTTCACCACGTGCGTGGGAACAACAAAATTAATGGCAATAACATTAAAGACTGGATCTTTCGATAACATGTTTTTTATTCATTTGAACAAGCAAAATGCTGGGGTGTTAGGTTGACCATTAAAACTACTCCAACGTCCCTACTCTAAAGTAGCTAGCCGCTGTGCCCAAACGGGTGCATCTTCTTGGCTTTTAATTCGCCATCTCAGTTTTCTTGTCGAATCCTGCAAGGCCGCGGCACAGTTGAAATGAAAACGATGGAATTTGAAAAAAAGGAGGAGGAGGAATTCCATGCCAGATAGAGTTTACCTGCTCAAACATACTGCAAATGAACTGCTTGAAAGAACTACTGGCAAACAAGATTCGGGTTTAGAACCTGAAGATCCAAACAAACAGCTCCTTGAGGAGCCATCATTTCTACCAAAAGTAATGATTAACAAAAGGTTTCAATATGTTTAATCTTCATTCACTTAAGGTATTAAGTTCAATTTATGACCCCTACAAACCCTTTTTCTCCCTCTGAAAGCAATGGTCTCGTGTATAAGCAGCACCTGCGATTTTTGGCCCAAAACTTCAGCAAAAAAAGTGTTGCTTATACATGAGTGTTTATGGTACTTTTATTCAGCACACACGAGAGCACAAAGACGTCACACAGTTAATAATAATATTATACTTCTATTTAAAAAACTGTACACTCTTATAAAAAAAGGAAATGACTCTCTTTGTATTCTAAAAATTTTCACTCTTAAATGAGGTTAGCCAGCAAAGCTACTTTAAATGAACACAAAAGAATTTAAAATTTGCAGCAATATACATGAAAAGGGTATATGTATCAACTTACCAACTGCAGAGATGCTGATGGTAGCATTTTCTCCTCTGCCAAATTTGTTTGCAGGAACACAGGCATACTCTCCATCTGTTACTACTGTAACATTAAGCACACCTGAGGTTCTGTTACCAATAGACTTGCCATTAAAATAGAAATGATACTCAGCTTCAGGACTGGCATCTGTTCCGCAATTCAAAGTCATATTGCTGTCACGAAGTAATGTCGTGTTACTAGGGACTGTTGTAAGGTTTGCTCTACCAGGTGCATCTTCAAAAAAAGGAAAAATTGACATCGCATAAATGACTGTTAATATTTTATGCACTAATTGTTAGAAACCAGGGTATTTTCACTGGAAAATGCAGGAGCAATTTGAACATAAAAATAAAATGCAATTGATATTTCAGCAAGTAACAGCAATAATGATTAATAAGAATATTCAATAGTCTCCAAAGCAAAATATTTATAAAGGGTGGTGTTTATTTTATCACAACAGCTGATCTGCAAGTTCATTAATGTGGTACTGCTTAATACTTATCACTATTTAACTATTATTCATGATAATTACCAATTCATGAAATATGTGTGCTAAAGCTGTAAATTTAACACATTTTTTGGTCTGTGTGATTACATGTGGATCAAATTAGAGTAAAGGATACTTGAGCCAATGAGTGGCTACTTTTTTGAGTTGGTCTGGAGATTAAATAGCTCCCATTAGTTAGTGACATTGGTTATCAAGAGCAGAAACTGCAAAACTACTGTAAATCTACATTTTTTACAGGCCTTAGTAAAAATATTACTTTAGTAAAATGACAAACCAATGCTCACTCAAGTTTTGACAATGGCACAATCTTATTATCTACAAAGTAACGAAAAACCAAAACTACAAGTGTGTGAAATGAAATGTGGTTTACATTTAAACAATAAAATATGTTGCACTTAGTATTACATGCTTAGAATGCTAATAATTTTAATTTCTTGAATCATAACACACTTTGGTCCCTGTAAAAAGAAAGAAATACAGAGTTTACACCTACAGTGCACATTTTAAGACAACGTGATTACAGTGTATGTAAATATGTGTTAATCAATGTTACATCACTCACTTTTGCCAAATGATAACAACTTTACAGCTTTGTAATTAACAGACCCTTGACATGCTTTAGATTCCAGGAATACATAATACATTCTTGAATTTTGCTTTTTAAACATTTTCAACGTACAGCCTTCTTTACAACAAGTGAAGAAGCAAACGTCACAGTAATAAAAGTTGGGCATTACAATACACACCTTCCATGCATATAGTGAACATTCAATTAGTGACATGGCATACTAACAACTACAAACATCCACAGGCATACATACTATTCTATTGGCAACCTAATTTTTAAATAAACATAAAGAATTCCTTAAAATTTACAAATCCATTTTACAGACATGTGAGCAAAGAGGAACATAATCCGACTGTCACATTCTAAACCATAATCTACACCAGTACGGAGTATTACTATTAGATGTGATTCGTACAAAAGAACAATGACTGAGGACCTCAACCCATAGAAGAAGAAACATAAGTTTGTAAAGACATGTAGAGGCTGCACATGCCAATACTGCACAGCGAAATCGTAATCCTTTTTTATCTTTTTCTGAAGCATCTCAGTGGTCCGGAATCCCAAATCCTTGAATCTGATTGGCTAATCATGCGCACTCCAGCGGTCCGGATTTTCCCATCCGGACCCTGGGTACGTACCGTTTTGAGTATTCCAGGATTGCAGCTATTTTAGCAGCTTTTTGTAACACTGAAAATCTACATGAAATGAAACCATTGGACAGAATGTTATACCATTATGGATTCGGATAATGACAGCTATCATAGCGAAAGTGAGTTTTATTATCCAGACGGAGAAAACAAACTTCAAATGCACGCACATGGTGTGAAACTGCTTCAGTAAAAAATCAACACAAATATTTCTTATAAAGTAATTTCCCACAGAAAAAAATAAACACATTATTTGCCAGCCTAGGTCGGTCTGTATTGGGAAAAACTGTGCCCTCGTTCTTGAGCACGGCTCAAGACCTCGGGCACAGTTTTTCCCAATACAATACAGACCTCCCGGCTGGCAAATAACATATATATATTTTCATGCCAAATGGAGGCTGTTGTTTATATATTGCACTTAAGAAAGTTGACAGCATGTTGCTTATTAAAGTGTCTGTATTATTTATCAGGTAAAACATGAAGCACATGAACATTAAGTTACAGGCTAGGAGTACTAAATGGGCAATGGAGGACATCAGATAAAGCCATTAAAAAGGTAATTTTGTTTGTATAATTATGTTATTATAACAGTTAAAAATTAAATTCAGTTAAAAATAATTAACCTAGTTTGATTCTCAATTTCCTTTGTCTTCTAACCCTAATAAGGGTTAAGAGACAAACCTAGTTTGATTCTCAATTTCCTTTGTCTCTTAAGAGACAAAGGAATTTAATTTTTACCTGAATTTAATTTTTAACTACAACATATGTATGGGAGTTAGCAACTCTACATGGCAGCGACAAGTGATACATGTAGCATTGGTTGGAATTCTTTTTGTTAATAATTGACAAAGAGGATAACACCATAAAATTGAACACCCCCATTATCTTTAGATTAGTGTAGAGATGTCAGGACTCTGGTATTTTGAGTGCTAAAGTTATCTTGATGCAAGTGTTGAATGTTGTCCTTTAGTAGCATGCATAATATAGTGTTCTTTTTGTCTGTGGTGTTAAACTATGTACAGTTTTCAAAATAAGGCAGGGCCCAAAGCAAATCATCAGCTACTTCAAGTGGTTTTTTCAAAACACTGACGTTCTTCTGACCCACTTTCAAATCAATGGAAAAAAGACAATCTAAAAGAGCCTCAAACATTGCGGATTTCCCTTGGGTTTGGTTTCTGTCCCTCGGGACACACACAATCGTAGCCTCTATTCTTGTTGATGCATATACTATCCAGGCCATAAACAAAGGCAATGTTTTTGCACGTCTATGTTGTAGGTAAAAATTAAATTCAGGTAAAAATTAAATTCCTTTGTCTCTTAACCTTACTTATTCATTGATTATGAATAATTAGGATTAGAAGACAAAGGACATTGAGACACAAACTAGGTTGAAATAATTTTTATCGAAATTTAATTTTTACCTACAACATATACATCAAATTCTTTATCTGATAATATTTGCCATGTCGATATGATTTCAGCCATAAAAACTGATCACTCTGCAATAGTGATAGAATTGCAGGAAGTCGAAGATCGGGTAAAAGGTCCTGGATTTTGGACTTCTGAATGATAAAGAATACGTTAACGAATTAAATCTTCTCTTACCTACTTGGTTACAGCAAGGAAATCGAGAGTTAAGTGATCCGCGATCTGTATGGGACTGGGTTAAATATAATGTTAAGAAATACTCTAGATTGTATTCGATGAACAAATGTAAACAACGACAGTTAGAGGAACAATATTTAAACAGGCAATTTCAAGAAGCTACAGCAGCATATCAAAACTGTCCCAGTCAAGAGAACTTATCAATTTTAAATGTCTTGAAAGAAAAAATGGAACATCTATATGAAAAAAAGGTGGAAGGTATAATCATCAGATCGCGCGCACGATGGCATGAACATGGGGAAAAGAATTCAAAATATTTTTTAAATTTAGAAAAACGAAATCACGTTAGGAAGCACATTCGGAAGCTTCGCCTGAGTGGAGTCATCTCAACAGACCCTTTCGAGATCTTGGATGCGGAGCGCGCTTTTTATGAAAATCTTTATAAATCTAGACGAGATGGTTCCGTAGGAAATAAGCCTAATTTCCACCTTGATGACTTACCTATACCAACACTCTCTAATGATTCTTCTTATCTTGGTGAAGGATTAATAAGCAAAGAGGAATGTAAAAA
>OMLO01001137.1_pt1 | contig 19808 bp, 10 predicted proteins | sample 1674811 | NCBI WGS metagenome assembly OMLO01 (sample SAMN06265003, study PRJEB25207) | coral metagenome | isolation source: Coral host | place: Mexico:La Bocana,Puerto Morelos, Mexico | collected 2008-11-13 | reverse complement strand
GATGTAATCATTCTTAACTTGTAACTGATGTTTTTACCGTGTTTAAATAAAGTATATGTATGTATGTATGTATGTAAGCTATGCCATGAACTTTCAAAGCCAGGTTATTTCCACTCTGTTGTTCCTAGAGGACGCAGACTATCGAGCGCCTCCAGGGATTTCGAGAAATACGAGAACATGATAATTTAATTCAAGGAAATAATGGATACCAATACTATTATAGGGAACTTTGACAAAATCTTTTAGAGAACCGGCAATGGAAAGTGGTTGAGACACTTAAGTATGGGCAAGATTTAATAGCAAGTTTTCAGTGAATAAGCTCGCATAGAAGGCATACTCCAACAGTGAATATATCTTCAATGTTTGTGAGAAATATGATTGATAAGGCCTGAAATTGATAAGTATGTCATTTTGTAATTTTCATTTTATAATTTTCCGAACCTTATTTGTTCGTCAAAACAACTTTTTGCCAAAATCTCGGATTATAAAGACGCTGGTAGCATATTTTTCCCGCCAAAATGACACCCGGGCACTCTTTCCTATTTCTCATCAGGAACAGGTCTATATAACAGTAATTTTTATACGTACAGGGGGCCTAGGGTGGATCCAGGATTTCACAGAAGGGGGCTCGATAGTAGGACCGCTGAAGGCGCTCCCCTGTAGGGGGGTCCGGGGGCATCCTCGGAAATTCAAGTCCTCGGAAATGCGATTTCCGACGTTTTGAGGCCAAGTCATGGTGTTTTGAGGTCTCGTTTTTTTAAGCCAAAATGTCATTCTTATTAATATTTTACAATTTCTTTGACGTCAGCGGTTCCAATTTAGGGGGTTCGACGGAACCCCCGAATCCCCCCTACATCCGCCCCAGAAGGGGCTATCATTAACTACTTATTTTTTGATATTTTAAACAGTTTCGGAACACGAGAAGAAAGAAATTGAAAATGAAAAAGAAAAAGAAATTCCTATCCCCGTTGATTTCAAACTGCGCGAAGACTGGAGAGGAAGACTGGAAGAGGCTGACCGCGAGAGTCACGACAGCCTGGACGAGTATGGTAAATTGGATGCACATTTCACAGAAGATGGCTCTTTCGTGGGTGAAATGAGCGTTGATAAGGAGAAGGAGCCTTCACAAGGCGAGGTTTACCATCCAGTTGTGTAGCAGAGGACCATAGGAAAGTGTTCCCTTGCTCTCGGCTCTGTGAAGGCTGGTGGCAGTGTGACGTTCAAAAAAATACAATTCCCGTTGTGTGATAATTGCTAGCTGTTTGCTGTGTTTTAAATACTTAGATTTTGTTTATTCTTTTTTCGCAGCTTTTCTTTGCCTAGTTTATTACGCAATACTTCTCTCAAATGACTGCAGCAAGTGCCTTACAGGTAGCTTGTCGCGCAACACGTAAGAACTGTGTTGTCTGACGATAGTGCTGTCTAGAGCAGAATAATTTAATGAGGACTCTTTCTATATATGACGCCTGTCCCATAAAAGATATTTTTTCAATCTCGTTGTGTAAAGATTAAAATGCAAATCAATTTTAAGAATTTTTTCAGCTTGGGAAGCAAGCGAAAACCTTTGTTGATGTATTCGAAGGGGCTCCCATCCTTTCTAACCAATCAAAAATAGGACGAGCACACTCGAAGGATATCCGAATGTTGTCACGTCAGTTTGCCGCCATTGAGTATACGTCATGTTGCTAGGCAACAACGCTTAAAACTGCGGGCTCAGTTAATTCTCGTAGACGGTTCTGATTTGCCAAGGAACTTGTTCCCCAAACTGTATTTAGTCAGGAGCGCATTACTTATGAGCGAGGTATTCTTTCCTGTTTTATTGCTATGCAAATATGCACAACACTAGTCTTCCGTGTACACTAAATCGTAAACATATTTCAACTGTTTTACGATGAAATAGTTTGCAATGAAGATCGCTGCACAGTAGCTATGTATGTAACAAAATTTTAGGTAAATTTGAGCAACTTTTTCGACGTCTTTTGACAACGTTCTGAAGGCCTTCGTGTCAAATGGCCTATCAAAATGCAGAAACTCCGAGACGACAAGTCAAACGGCGAGTGTCGCCTTATAATTCAAAAAGAGAGAATAAAGGGTAAGATAAACAGATTTCCAAGGTAACCCTTTCTAGGTATTTTTAGATCAGTTCCCAATTTAAAAATTTTAGGAGGCTCTGGAAATAGCCAATCGGTGACACGGATTTTGCTTACACAGACAGCCTAAGTGACTTCACTGGCACGCATTTAAACAGAAAACATCCACGTATGCAACGCACGTGGTAACATCCGCGGAAGGACTGGATACCATATCTAAAAATAACTTGAAAAGAAGGCCTATGTGGATGATTACTTCTTACTCTTCATGCTCTCTTGATTTAAGGTTATCTTTGCTTTGCAGCTGTGAATTTGTATCCTTTCAATTGCAATGCTTTGCTAAAAAAAAAAAATAGTCGCTTAGCGCAAAGAAATTCTATACTGCGTTTTAGGCAATGTATTAGGCTTTTGCTCAGGGTTGGACTGAAGCTCCCCGACGGGTCTTAACCCTATCTTCCGAATAGCTAAATCACTCGCTGTTTTATTCGCTGTAAACCAAAGAATGATTGATTTGACGGTAATGAGTGGCTTTTACGCATCACTTAGTAAGCTTTGCACTGCATCTTACGTAATAAAGTTGACCGTTTGTGGAATTCTTGTGTTTCTTTTTATGTGGCGAGGAAACGTAATCACACGCCATTTATGTTACAAAGAGGACCCCGGATAACCAATCAGAAACGAGGATGTCGCAGATACGATAATGAGAATGAGCTCTGCAGCAGTTTGACGTAAAAACGTAGTCATGCTGCAAAAATGGCATAATTTAACTTGTTTCTTTTATCTCCACCATCTGTCGCTGCCATGTTTTGCTCCAATTAAACAATCAAGTGTTTCTGTCGAGGAACTATCCGGAGATAGTTGCCTCGGGGAAATTAGATGTTCTTTAAACAAATATGCTGTAGTAATTTTCAAGGGGCAACTATCAAGCCGATTATTAAGTCATTTTACTAGGGGCCAACTCGTACAATTATTCCTTTCCCTTCAGTGGCAGTTCGACAGTATATGGTCCGGAACTCATAACGTAAATCAAGTGGACGAAACATTCTTCGCTAACAGCTCAAAAAGCTTTAATTGTACAAATATTAGACTCAACATTGTAAAATAAATGTACATCCAACAGAAGCGGTAAAAAGTAAAGCTACCATTACTTTAATTACCGCAGCCTTTAGAGAAATGGGTTGAGTGAAGATTGGGTCCAGACAGAAGCGACCTGGAGTTACATTCCGTGCCCAGGGGAGGACTGGAGAGGGTGGGGGTAAGGGAGCAAAACATACCTACATATTCTAGGTTAATGACCCTACAAGTTGCTGTTTATCCAGTAGGTTACATTTCCAACGCTCTTTCAGCACGGCGAGAAGAGGGAGGAAAAGGGTGGAGTAGGGTACCTCCTGCTACTACTACTCCTGATGGAAGTAACTGTTGAGGGCCCTTGTGCCATATGTACAAGAGTTTAAGTGAACCTAACCCCAAACACTATTTCCGCAAAAATGTAAAATTGAAGCTGTCCCAAAGGAAACTTGACATTTTTACAGCATCTGAATCTTTTGCGAGCAACAAAACTACCTGAAATTGGATACCTTTTGTGTCACGACCGAGCTGGTGAGGGGCATGGGTCTATTCCCTGTTTGACGTCACAAACTGTTTTGCATGCGTGTTCACAAAGAGTTGATGCGATGTAAATGAGTCTATGACATCAACCGGGGAATAGACCCAGGCCCCTCACTAGCTCGGTCGTGACACAAATGATAACAAATTTCAGCTACTTTCCGTTAATTTTTTAAGCCCTTAAAACAATCAGATACTGAGAAAAAAGAGAAATTGTTTTTGTGAATGCTGCTAAGTTTCATCTCAATTGTACTGAAAAACATTTTGGGGTTAGGTGCACTTTAAAAATATACTCATTACACGAGCTGAGCTACATTAGTGCGTTTATTAGGAAGCTTGAAGCAGTTAATTACAATGAAATGAAGGGTTACTATTACCTGCAAGCCTAGTTTAGTGAAACTTAGGTCAACGGAAACTAGATCCGAGTTACCAGGTACTACAAATGTTCGTGGGAGATCTGAGTATAAACTAAAACGTAAATTTAAGATGTGAATAAAAAGTAAGAAGTTAAGATGCTGTGGGGTTAAAAACATAGAAATTCACATCGCTTTCGATTAAATTTCGTTGTATATATGAGAGACGTAGTTTAAAACTTTTGCTTCTTTAAAACTATAAACAATGTCAAAAAGCCACATAATTTCCATTATACTTCCTCTTCTCAAGGCTACTGATAAAACAAAACCTATTTAAAATTAAATGTAAACTCAACTTTACCAGTGAACGACTTCGCGATACCTTACAAATTTTCGACTTAAGAACCGATAGCAGATGCTTCCTCGCCATTACAAATTCTAGCTTTTCATTACTATGAGAAGAAATAAGAGTTACTTGTTTCAACTACTTGATGTAACACGCAGGAACAAAGTTAACACAACTAAGGCAGGAATTTACCTTTTCTTTTCCTATGCGAAACGCCCAATTCTGCGTTTTAAGTTACTTACTGCGAGCATTCAATTCATCCTAAAATGTCTACACCACCGGGTATTTTCTCTTCTGTCTCTACGTAACGTCACACTTACGATTAACCAAGAATATTTCAGACTGCAGAACTTTCAATCTCTTAGGAGTTTGTCAGGTGAAACACTGTTTTTAAAAAAAGACCTGGCATGACCGATAAAATCACGAGTGGTACTGAGGAGAGATGCTTTCGATGAAAAAGCAAAGCCTGTTGATTATGATTCAGTTTAGATTTAAAACTCAACTGAGATCAGGCCAATTAGATGGAAAGTGGAGAAGACAAATCATCATTATGGATTGATAGACACGGATCTAGTTGGGCAGCTCGCTCTTTTTAGCGAGCTTATGTCCAGAGGACAAACAAAGCCATTTTCAGGCCGAAACTAGAGGGGTACGACGAGGTTTCAGCTACAAACCCAATTTATGTCCTTAACTCGTTCTAACCGAATGAAAAGCTACCCAAATCTTGAACTTAACAGTACGAAGCGTAAACAATAAATAATGTGTGTGATTCAGAAGTTAAACTGTCCGAGTCAAGATCAATTTCTGACTACTCCCGATGAATACGACCGCGGCAAGAACCGCCGGAAGACAACGATAAAATTGCGGCACACGCACGGTTTTAGTGCGGTTCTACTGCGTCGAACGCAAAATCCATAGTTTAACGTGAGTTTACACAAACTTCGCAATAAGAAGTTCTTATATAGAATCTTGTCACGACGATACCACTATTTTCCTTACGGTAAATCGAAAACAGATACCGTGACAGTAACAAAAGTTCTGCTAAATGAAAGTAAATACTTTTTCTTCGTGTCTTTTCCTGACTACCTTTTGCGATGAAGTTTGACCCGAATGATTAATTTATCTACATTTGTTGAAGTCACTCAACTTAACTTAACGACTTCTTTTAGTTGGCGGGGGGGGGAGACATCTTTCTAGCTTTACCTAAGGGCTAAGGTCGTCTTAGCTGATTCTCCATATACGCAACAATTACGATTAGCTAACTGGCTGGTTTTCCTTCGTTTTAAACAAACGTAGCAAATGCGGACTGGTCCTTTTCGTCGGGGGCTGTCTTCTTCTCGTCGCCATATTCCTCTATGAAGGAGCCGTCCTCGTTGAACTGTGGCCCCTCCCCATAATCATCAAGGCTGTCACGGTCGCTGTCCCCACTCTTTTTGTCCAATGAACCTTGACTAGGGTAGGGTGGGGGGTTCTCTTGAGCACTAGAAAGATAACAAAGACGAATTCAGCAAGGTGTTTGTAGCTACAACCGTCACTTGACACGCTTAAGATAAAACGTTCTCTTTAGTACTTTAGTGTCGGGTCTCACTACCGACATTAACATGAGCGCAAACATAAGTTGTTGACGAACGAACACATTCCTTCTTCTTAAAATAAAGAACGGTGCTTGATCCAAGGAGACACATGCGAGACACAAGGGAGCAGTCAGTGGCGCAGTGGTGAGAGTGCTCGCTTCCTACCAATGTGGCCCTGATTCGATTCCGGCCCTGTGCCATACGTGGGTTGAGTTTATTGTCGGTTTTCGCGTTACTCTGAGGTTTCTTCTCCGGTTTTCCTCCCTCCACAAAAACCATAAATCTCCAAATTTCAATTTAACCAGGATAGAGGACCCACATGAAAACCAGCTATTACAGGCTGATGTGCAATTTACAGTTTATTTATTCTTCGCATTCTTGGTATTAAATGGCTTTCATCGTATCGTAAGGAGAAATTGGATATTGATTACAACTGCTTACCCGTTGTTGAAAGGACCCTCTTCTTCATCGTAAGGCTCGGGATCTATAAGCGCTGCTCTCTTCCTCTCACGTTTACCAACTAAACAAAAATAATACAAGTTAAATTACGGAAGATGTGAGGATTCTTGTGTCGCCATATAAAAGCTATTGAGCAGTACTCTCATGTGGTACTGTTTATTATGTTGTACAAGGTGGTTCTAACTTTTAAGTCTGTGGATGAAACCCTAGTGTGTGACCATTCAAATGAAAGCTATTGAGCAGTACTTTCATGTGGTACTGTTTATTATGTTGTACAAGGTGGTTCTAACTTTTAAGTCTGTGGATGAATCCCTAGTGTGTGACCATTCAAATGAAAGCTATTGAGCAGTACTTTCACGTGGTACTGTTTATTATACTGTACGTGAAGTAAGGAATGAGGAACTAGTAGTTGGTTGGTCATTTCAGTGGCACCTTTTACATGTAAATAGTGGTAATATTTTTCATTAGAGAGTTTTTCTCTCTAAGAACTTCACACGTAAAAAAATTCAGTTAGAATTTAACGTCCTTTGCAACTTAATAAGTTAAGATCTGAGTCACTAAAGTGACCTGCTGTAGCCGCTATAGCTTTTCTTTAATCAGTTAAGGGTTTCCACCAATCAAGTCGCCAGTCTGATATCATTACTTATTGACTTACCAGGATATTTTGCACCACGATGTCTGGTATAGAGAACAAATATGATCAGCACAAGGAGCAGCAGAGCAACAAGAACCAGCAACGCAATAAACCAGGCAGTCTTGTGTATTGGAGTAGTAGAACGCTGGCCAGCTGTAACGACAAAAAGAGAAAACATTAAAATCTGATACAAGTGAAATATTGCTGACAAGGCTTCATTAGCCCTGTTCCTCGTTTTTGGTAAGTAGGGATCAATGAAGCGAGCGCAAGATGAGCTGGATCCCAGACCCAGCTTTTTCAATCGTCCTAACTGATCGAAAGCCTAGAATAGGCTAAAGCTTTATGAGCTTTGATACTGATGTTATCACGGGTTAGGCAATAAACATAAACAAGATTGTTAGCAATTTACATTAGAAAAATTTGCAATTGGAACTCCGGGAGGACGAGCTGCTGTTTAAAGCTCATATTGCATTAATTTCATAACCAGACCTGATGAGAATTTAAAATCCGATTTTAGATGAGACCACACTTCTTTAGCGAGGTAAAATTAGCGATAAAAAGTAGACAGTTCTAAAAAACTACACCAAAATCCAGGCTGTAGTTAACAAACCATTTCAGGGATCAAAACTGTCAAATCTGGTTTCCTGGAAAAAGTGTTTTTTCCTTCTTTACCCGTGAAGCACTTACTGGACAATTTATCAAAAACAAAGACCGGTGTATTACTGGGGCAGGTGGAAGGGGGGGGGGGGGGGGGGGGGGGGGGGGGGTGCTGAACATACCTGCAACTCCAGGGAGAGGTCTTGCTTCAGTGATATCACTCGGTGGACTCTCTCCTAATGGATTTCTGCCCACAGTCTTGAACTGATATAGTTCATTATCAAGGTTACCAATGCCTGTGTCCTGGACCTTAAAGTGGTCCACCCAGGATGTGTTTACAAACTCCTCGCCAGCCACTGCAAAATAAAATATATTTTTGTCGTCTAATCACTCTGAAGTAAAACTAAAACAAAATAATCTCTAACTTAGTTCAAGTAAGAAAACACCAGTCAAACAGGACGGAGCATCTTGTTTACTAGAGTGATCGAAAATGGAGAAGCAGTAGAGTGATAAACAGACAAACTCCTTAAAAATCCACTTCTTAGCATAATAACGTACCGTGCATGCAATGTACCAACGAATCTACAAACCCACACACAAAATATCTTACAATAGCAACGTGAAAAATTACACTTATACGCTTAATTTCTACTCTGGGAACTAAGGCTTGTTCTCGATATTTTGTCTCCAGTTGAGCACTTTCGAAAAGCTGTAAAGGTTTTCTTTTCAAAGATTACATGGAAAAGGAGAGCGGAAAAGGCGTGCCGACAGGAGGCGTCAAAACCAAGGCACAGTACAAGTGGTTTGAGAGGGGGAGAAAGAGTGAGAGAGAGAGAGAAAGAGGGAGTTGCAGCCTTATGTGCCTCCTGGAAGAGAGAAACAGAGAGAGCTAAATAACCAACTAATCGTTCAAGGAAGCTCACATTTCTTTCTGTACATGACTCTGAAGTCATGAGTGTATCCACCACCGATGCCAAAATTGTAAACCACGTTGACCGCATCGACTGCTGTCCCTGAAACAGTCGGCTTCTCTGGTTTAGCTGGAGCTGTAAAACAAAAACCACAAAAAAAAATGAATGCCAGACACTATTCCCAGAAAAAAAAAATGATTCCAAAGTAAAGGGATACTACAAACAATAGACAATGTTGATTTTTCTATTTCTCAGACTGCCCAGATCACAGCGCCTACACAACATTGAATTCAGGGGCCGGGTATATTGAAGAATTAACACCAGATGAAAATAAAATCCACTACGAGGTTAAACATCGAAAAGAATTGTTTTCTGGAAGCGTCTCATCACCTTTGGCAAGTATTGTACATTTTTCACCTTTCACGCTATGGCCTGTATGCTTCATACATAATCCATAAACCACAATTTTCCATAGCTTGGGTTTACCACATTCAATAATTGAAAACTGCTCTAGGACCACGGGCTGAAAGGACCTACTTTGCAAGCAATAAAGTTCATTTTTACATATTTTTAAAACTTACCAGACATTTTAACTGTTCTTGTAGTCTTCCTCACAGAGTCACCCCACCCTGGATCAGTTTTGGCCTGTATTTCAACGACATATAATGACAGCTCCTTCTGATCAGACAGCAGGTACCTACGTTTGTCAGCACCCAATGCTGTCAGATCCACAGCGATATCCTTCCACTGGGAACCTGTGTACTCAGCAGACCCAACTTGGTACCCTCTGATGATACCATTGGGTTCTTTTGGAGGTTTCCAGGTAACAAGAATGTACTCCGCAAATGCATATACGTTTACATCTGATGGAGGTCCGGGAACTGAACAAACAAGAATAGCATTGTTTAAAAATACGAAGATCTTGAGAGCCACACTGCTTAACTCCAGATTCTGTGACATGAAAAGAACTGGGCATTGTTCAGTCCAGCACACAAGAGGCCTTTTCAAGGAAATGGTGCGCGTATTGTAAATTTAGCGCACAAGTTGGAACACTGTTATTTTGGAAACCTAGTGTCGAAAGAGCCCAGTATGACATGTGGCTAAATATCATTAGGCCAATTTAGACTCAAACCAATGCAGCCAGCGGTTTTTCCCTTGACAGTATGTGACCTGTCTGTGGCCCTCTGGGGATTTGCAGGGCTCTTGTTTTTCACTGCACTACGTGGAGTTTACATGTAGTTAGCTGATCTTTGCAGATCCTTAGCACAGCTCATGCTAGTGTTATCTAATAAAATTCTCCTGCAACATAGGCCTGCAACGTGTGCGAATAATTACTGTATAATATCTTATATGCTATACAATGTCTGTGCAATTCCAGAAAATGCCTTACTCCCTACACAGAATGGAGGGGGGGGGGGGGTTTCTCAGAAAATATCCCTTTATTGGGGGAGGTATAGATATGTTTTGGAACTACACAATATCAGGTAGCATTCAGAGAAAAGCTTTCTTAGCATACCATCCTCCATTGTAGCAAAGGTCGCTTCATCACTTGATGGGCCTTCACCACCACTGTTAAATGCAGTGATCGCCAGGGTGTAATCTGTGTAAGGTTTGAGTCCATAAACTGTAGTCTTTCCAGTAGTGCCTCCAGTTACGTTAGTCGACTGTGCATAGCTTGGAATGGCACGTCTTCGTCTCCTTGCTGTTGAATCGTCAAGTTTACTCACTCCCCAGTAATAAATCTAATACAAGAATATTATAAATATAAATCTTTAATTAACCACTGACGTAATGGGGCTTTTCACGGCCAAAGGAAACAAATGATGAAACAAATCATGCAAATGAACATAACATGGTTAAACATCCCAGCTGGCAAGAGGCAGAGCACTTGGCTATTTACAAATGTGGTTGAGCAGCTAAACTAGGGTCTACCAAGAAACAACTCAAGCTTGGTGGTCAGAGCAAGACTTGAACCCGTGACCTCCGGCACCCTAACCACTTGGCCACGAAGCCTCCCTCCCAATCTACAGATTGTAGACACATATAGGGTTATAGACATGCATACAAAGCAAATCTCCTAAGGGGCTAGCCATTACCTGGTGTGCACCCAAATACTGTGAAACAGTTGACATTCTTAACATTCTGAGTAGATGTACGTGTCCTAAACAGTTCCACCTTCTATTGTATAGGTCATATCTTGCACCTTACATTGTCCGACTCTACCATTTCAAACACACTTTTGTTTGCCACTCTTTGCTGCCATCTAATGTTCTGGGCTGGGTTGTTCAAAGCCCGATTGAGCAGAGATTAGCAAGAATTATGATTTCCATTTTGTTTCGGTGAGGTTAAATTCTGCTTATATTGTTTGGTCTTCAATTTTAAATTTGAATACTTTCAGGTTACAACATAACCCGTGAAAAACATTTTTATATAAGAAAAATTACTCTGGGTTAGCCTAAACTGGCTTTTGAACATTGCGGACCAGAATTACAACTAAGTACAGTGGAACCTTGATATAACAAAGGGTTAGGGGACTTGCAAAATATGTTTGCTATACCAAGGTTTCATTGTATTAAGGTTCATTTCCATATATTTCCCACTATTACTGGGGCAAAGAATACCGTGATTATACCAAGGACTTTGTTACAAAAAAGTTCATTTAAATCGAGGTTGCACTGTACTGCACTACATTAGCTTTAAGACACCTACCCTGTATCCATCAACACTTCCTCGGGAAGGTACAGGCAGAGGCCTCCATGAAACTTCAACACTGCGTGCCGTGGTTTTCCCTATTTCCACATCCTCTGGCTTTCCTTCTGGTTTGTCTTGTCCAGAAAATGATTGTTCAGTAGGACTCCATGGTCCTAGTCCCTCATTGTTCACGGCACGAATCTTGAACTCCCAAGGCTTGTAATATCCAGGATCAGGTACAGCGAATACGTCAACCGTACTGTTAAACCTTTCTACTACCCAGGGAGGGCCAGGTTCTTGACTAGTGACCTTTCTGTAATTGAGTTCATACCTGAGTCCTGGTGCATTCCAATCTATCTTTGGCATAAGCTGGCAATCAAAAGAGCATAAGAAATCAACTTTGTTTCATCATGTGGCAAAGTGGTCCAAGATAAAAAGCAGGAGGCCAATTAGTTGTCTAAACAGTCACAATATTGTAATACTGATGGCTAAGATGCATTGATTTTTCAAAGCAATGCACAAAAGAAAACACATTGTACTTGTTTTTAAATATAAATCTTTTTCCTTTCATATTTGGTAGATAGATCAAGTTTAACATTCATGAAAGTGACCTGGAAAATATAAATACTACGTCCTTCACATAAACACATATTTGTTATAAACAGGTTCCTACCCTTTTTCAGAAACAAAATTTCCAGGACTATTTTAGCACTCAGATTTTATTTTCAAGGACTAAAATTCATATTAACACTTTTAACTCTATAGGTCTGTCTTAATTCTCTTTACTGTCTGCCATACATTTCATATCTTTTTTACACAAGTTTAACAGATTTCCAGAACTTTTCAGGACCAGTAGCCTTCTTCCAGGATTGTCCAGTCCTGGAAAATGCCACAATAAAATTCCAGGACTTTTCAGGTTTTCCAGGATCTCTACAAACCCTGTATAAAGCATCATTACTTAATCTCTTCCTCTAACAAGATACCTTTGCACATCTCTCAGGGTTCTCACCTTCAGCAGGAGGGTAACAGGTTCTCACAGTCACACAAAACATTTTAAACTGAGCTTCTTTGTAAGAAAAACTTTATCTAGATTGTCAAACCAGACAGACAAACCTACCCTCACAGCTGGTCAATACCAACTGAGCTTACCTAGCACAGACCAATAGCAAAATACTTACATCCCAGGCAATGTCAAGTTTTTCTGCCTCCTTTGGCACTCCCCGTAAGTTATCTGGGTATTTATCTGGCTCTGATGACAAAGCAGAGACAATTTAACAATTAATTTAGCAACAGTGTTGGAGTAGGAGTCATAAAAGCACTTCTGACCTACAAGTAGTGAAAATCAAAAATCAGAGTTGTAAGCAGAGTCATAAGCTTTACATAGTTGGAGTTGCAAAAAATCAAACATTTCTTCAGATTACGTTTAAGACTCTTATTACCCGGGGCAATTAAATTTGCTCTTGGGCAAGTCAATATAGAGGTTCAGTGGCCTAATAGGCAAATGAAATAACTTTAGTTTTATTAGTAGTGTTGCGAGTATGGATAAAAATGTCAGCTTTGTAAATGACAATGTTCAATCGGAAGCTATTTTTGACTTACATCTGCGAAATGAGATGAAAGCAGGAAGTAGCTAAAAATGTAAGCATGCTTTATTAGCATTTCTCCTGATTCCCACACTGGCTCTCACATCTGCGAGTAATATTTAAGTGGGGCAAGTGAAAACTGAAATTTATACGCCCACTGGGCAAGCCAATTTCAATCTTTTTCCTGTTCTGGTGCACCACTTCAAAGAAGCCCAACATTGACTTAAAACTTACTTCCAAGAGAAGTTCTGCAAATCCCTGCCTCCGTTGCTTCACTTGCGCGACTAGGACCAAGACTGTTTACGGCTCTTAGACGGAAGCGAAGAGTTGCCCAGCCAGTCAGATTTAACGTAACAGAAGTGGCATTAGGGTTTGTGACATTGTAAATCAATCTGAAGACATTCGGTTCATGATTTGATTCTTGTTCAACTAAGAAATGCATGATGGGTGCATCATTGGAAGTACTAGTAACCCAAGTTAGAGTGGTCGTTCGATTCCGACAGGTGTCGGTTATGGCAAGATTGGTTGGAGGGAAAGGAACTCCTGTAAAACATAAAGAATAAGATTATCCAAGACTGCAGGTGAACTCATCCCCAAAATTTTTTTGGCTAAAAATAAGCTTTATTGTTTAAGTGAAAAGACATTTTTGAGGTAAAGTGTAATTTAAGAGAGTCATTTTTTTTTTGTCTACATGCACTACAGTTCTAAGGTGAGATAAATCATTCTCAAGCTCATTAATAATTCATCAAGTTTTTTAAATAATGAAATATTTGGATATGTTATCATAATTGGTAGAGATCTTTTTACAGTTTCACTTCTGTTTTCTGTTCAGTTAAAGTTTCAAATAAAAAGATATAAAAAAACACTGTACACTCAAAACTTTATGGTTATTAATACATGAAGAACTGCTGTTTTGAGCTTAGGATTAACACATCTATAGGAGTTAGTTGCCATACCTACTGTATGCTCCCCTTATATTAGTGTTTTGTATTCACACATAACTTAAACTATTTTAGACTTCCTTCAAAGCATAAAGACAGCGTTTTTCCTCTCTTTTCTTTTTCTTCTTGTGCGTGCATTTGTGCTCAAGTTTTCTTGCTCGCCTGTATTTTATTTCCATTTAATACTGATGTTAACTGGCTGCCTGGCTCCGCTAGCCCTTATGGTTATTCCATGCAGCTAGTACTCTAATTTTTACCTTTAATATTGTCATCGAAATTGTAATTTTTCTCTTTAGCAAGAGTGAGTACAAATAAAGAGATTGTTGTTGTTGATCAACACGTAAATAAAGGATCCTAATCATGCGACACAAGTTAAATCAAAGTTAACATACCTTTAATATTGATGATAGCCGAGGCACTATCCTCAGATCTCCTGGGTTCAGGTGTATATGCAATACAAGTATAAACGCCAGCATCCTCAACCTTAATGTTGTAAATTGTCAGAACATTTGTCGACGAATCCCACTCAATAACATTTGGGCTGTAGTCGATTGTGGCCTCATCCCTCTTCCAAAGGTACTTAATCTCTAATTGTTCGTCCTTTACTGCTCTGCACTTCAGGTCAACATTATCACCTTCTTTCACATCCGTGCTCTGGGGCTTTTCTACTATTCTTGTTCTTTCTATGTATATCAATCAAGCAAAATCAAAGATTTGAATGACAGCACTGTAACACATTGACAAATCGCAATTCAATTCTCAAGTAAACATCACAAAGTTTGTCTTGTCCTACAGTTTCTGTTTTTCTTCATATACTGAGGCCAATCATTTAAACTCCTGATACAGTAACTTTAACTAAAAGTTGTATCTCTCTCCTCAGTCAAACAGTGTAATTTTACAATGTAACTCAGATTTTTCAAACTACACGTAGTACTTGATTTTTAGAAAGACAATTTTTGTTTCCCTTGGTGATTGAGAAAATTGGGATTACACATTGTCTGTAGCTACAGGATGAAAAAATGGTGATAAATTTCTGTTGGGTAGAAACCTTCATGTACGTGAATGGCTTTCCTTACCTAGAACAACGGCAGATGCTGTTGCAATGGCTGAATTCAAGAAGTTTGTTGCATTACAGCTATATTGCCCTTCATCATTCTTTGTAACATTGGCTACTGTCAAGGTACCATTTGAAAACAATTTATAGCGACCTCCAGGGGCGATTTTTATTCTATTTTTTCCAGTGCCTTTGAACCACTGATATGTTGGTGGAGGTGCCGCATCTGGCTTGCAATCCAAGCTGCTTTGACTATCCTTGAACAAGTAAAATGGACCAAATCCAAATTTAAATGATGGTGCTTTAGCTGTAAAGATGAAAATAAGAGTTATCAGCTGTTATGATACAATACAGTGGTTTATTGTCCAAGCTTAAGGTCAAGACGGCTGGATATTAGCCAAGCTCTTTTTTGAAGCATTTACAATGCATGGACAGGGCTCAAAGCCAGTTGTAGCTAACTAGCCACAAGCCCGTAGAAATGCTGTTTTGAGCTTTCACTAGTCAAAATAGCTTGGTGAAAACATCAGGCATTTTTTATAGCAGGATCATCGGACAAGATGTGGTTGTGCCTCCAGGCATTCCCACCTACTTCGGTGAAGTGCCTGGTAACTACATATAGCCGTGGAAATGTCTGCAAACCTGCATTTTTCCCAAAAAACTTTCTGCATAATTTTTTTTTGTTTTTTCCTAACCCTGTCAGATGGCATCTTCGAGTGGAAAGAAACCACCAACTGAAATTAACTATGAGACAACAGCCAAGAAAAACATTTAACAGGGTTTAAAGCATAATGGACAAGCAAAAATTACTTAAAACAAAGAAACAAACGGTAACTTTTTTCAAGAATTTTCCACAACAAAAGAGACAACCAACAGAGAACTGTTTGTCAAGTATACATGTAAGTTGCATTTGAAACCAACCATAACATCACTGCAATGTTGCTCAATAACAAGGAACTGCAATTTACATGAACAAGGTTGAGAGATCATATACATGTTTGAAGAATTCTTCTTACCACATGCAACAAATATTATTGAAACCCCTGGATCCACTTTAAGATTAGTGATAATTACCTAGCACATTGACCCAAGTGGATGACACAATCATGCCTAGATTGTTCTCTGCAACACACTGGTACACTCCATCTTCTTTCAATGCCACGTTTTTGAATATTAGCCTATTTGAAATCACTTGTGCATTGCCACTGAAAGGACACAAAGGAAAAATTAGCAAAATCAATCCGTTTTACAGTAGTAAGGAAGCTGGGACATGAAATCATTGTACAGGTAAATTAGCTTAACAGCCATTAGTTGTCCAAAAATGTTTTGCTTCAATAGGGTGCAAAGAAAACAAACTTTCAGCTTGCTCTTTGTGTACAGTGTAAGGTGCTTCTCTCCAGCGTCATAGGTTGAAGTAAAGAGTACAATTCATTAACGGAACAGGAAAATCCCTGGCGCATGCACAGATCTAAACATTGCTGACCACAAAGGCAAGACTTGCACTCCTTGTTGTTAATTCTGTTAAATTTCATTTACAGTACGTTTACTGAAACCAGAGCCACCCAGACAAAACTAATCAGATGGCAGAACTGAAACAGCTGATTCCAACATTTTCAAATCCTTGTTTGTGGTAATGCTCATAACTATGGTGTCCGATAATAAATTGTCAAACTCAAACCATTAGTACTTTAGTGTTAGAAAATATTGTGTTACTTACTAAAGAAATTTTCACAATGAGAAGAGTGATAAATTCATTATCTTGACCGTTTTCCACTGTGAATGCACAGCTACAGTACTGTTCAAATGTAAGTTGACAGACTCGACTCAAAACTCAATCCTCGATGCTTTCGAGAATTGAGTTTGGAGTATTGACGCTTGAGTTTTGAGTTTCGAGATGCTCGAAGAATTTTTAGAGAAAACTATTTATATCTCAAATTTGGAATAGAAATAAACAATACCACGCTTTGTGCGGCTTCCTTTGTTTGTGCAAGAGTACATGTATTTCCTAAACAGTTGACTGAATCGAAACTTGGCCATTTCTTTTTCTTCCTTTTGTAAGGAAACGCATGCAGAACGTTTTTGACGAAAGTGGCATTTATGTTGATAAATAAGAAAATAACTGTTACAGTGGTGACATGAATTTATCACACTTTCCACCAACAGTGTTTGAACTCGTATATTTCAAAGGCATACTCAGTAGATGGCTAGATATTTAGATTTTCTATCATCTTTACTGCCCAGAATGTATAGCCAAGGAGATATAACAAAATATCTTCTTAGCTCAATGACCGAGTCGGTATTTTGTAACTGGGACTTTAAGCCAGTAAACAGAATGGATGTGCTGGCGTTCATTTCTGATTCTACATTTATGCAGTTTACATGTATGTAACACGAGTCAGAAGTCAGCGTTAAAAATCAAAACCTGACAAAAAAGTTACTCTAAAATCATAATCAACAAATAATAAAATCATAAGAAACTTATTGAAATTGAGTGACAAAGCAAACACCTAGACAAGCCTTGGTGATTTCGATTCACATTGACTCCATGTAAATATCAAATCAGGGTCTGAAATTAACTTTTTTCGGCAGGGACCAACCGGCGACTGAAATTTTTTTCATTCGCCTATTAGAAAAATGTGGTCGCTTAAAAGTGTCAGTAACACTTTTCCTTTGAAGCGAAACACAAGCCAAAATTACTGGTTGCCACGGGCTTGCCGGCAAAATATTTGCAATCGATGTAATCATTAGGAATCAAACCAGTGCTGAAATCATCTTTTGACCACTTTGACAGATCTACATTGCACTTTTTGATGCCCAGAGAATATCTAAATCTTCATCTAATTTCTTCGTGGACATTCCGTCTCCACCTTAAATTAAGGAAAGATTTCAGAATATCTTTGGACACAACATCGCCTGAATAAATACTCATGGCGAAAGAACGCATGGGGTCTCTTGCGCCCACAATACGTGTGCTATGGGAAACTGCTGAAAAAACGTGGCAGTGAAGCTTCGCACTGTTCGTAGCTGTAAAACATTGTGGTAGATTTATAATAAAAGGAAATCGGTTTTATAATTCCAAAGCAATGGAAAGGTAAAAAGAAAGTTACCAATTGACAGGCAGCTTTGAATTTTAATTTGACCGATTTGGCTGAAAATCAAAGCTATTGTTTGTAATTATTGTGGTGTAAAATAGCGACTAAAAATTTTGGCGACCAGTTATGAAATTCTGGTCGCCAGTTCAAAATTTTTAGTTGCATTGGTGACCAGGAAAGTGCAATTTCGGACGCTGCAAACATGAGCCGCTTCAAGAGTTTCTAACTTCTATCGAGCCGGAAAACAAAACCCGGCGACCGGCGACATTCGCCGTCAAGTCGTCCTTGGCATGCTGGCTACTCAAAGTAAATAAATAACAAATAATTTTTATTTGTTGCAATGTGAGCCTATCCATCAACAAAAATTAAGCACAAATACTATAGGTCTAATTTTGTTGTCAACAGCTGCGTAGCAATTAAAAAATGGAACTGTTATAGCTGCAAGATAAAAGAAATCTGAAATCATTTGGGCTGTGAGATTTGCTGCCAAAAACGTGATGTGGGCAGCGAGCCGTGAGTAATGAAATATTTTGCAGCTGGGGTCAAAGGTCACTTTTTTCTCTGAAAATGAAGCGGAAAAACCCATCAATCGCTGCTCAGTGCCTTGAAGAAATTGAAAAGAAATAGAGACGATGCAACCCAGCCAACGACATGCAACCCAGCACTTGGCTTGCACATGGAGGATTTTCGAGAACAAATAACTGCAATTTATTTGAAAAACAAATTAATAGAAGATTTCTTCGAACAAAAGAAACAAACTTTGCAAGATCTTACACAATCTTTAAACTCGGCAGCCATAAGATGTTTGTGTAAAATTGTGGCTCCGATAAAACCACACCACGCCTTTCTATCAGCATTGTCCACCGCCTACTCAAAGTTATTCTCCCTCTACATTGTACTTCAAATTTTCTGGAGAACCCTGGGCATCAAATTGAAAACTGACTGGAAAAGTTACTCTGAAACCACCACACAGTTCTCAGAAAAATCATTGCATTCACTTCTCAGGAGCTTACATTTCAGAGTTTGAGCCCCCTTTCTGGGTTATCAGTTTATTGCAATAACATCCTCTAAAATTCAAGCACATTTTTTTCTGTATTGTAATATCGAAGCCTCAGCGAATAACATTTGAAGGTTCCCTTTTAACAGCCATGACGATATTCAAACCAGGGCTTGACCTCAACTTCTGTTACCAGTGGGCTTTATGGCTAGTGAATAGGAAGTTTTCACTAGCCAAAGACCTCTTTCTAGTAGCCATAAGAATTTTTCTCCTAAAACAGCGACACAAACACACCATTTCACTCATGACAAATTCTTAACCTCTATGCGTTCCAACCTAGTTTAGGAAAAGGGCCCTTGTTACTAAGCTACAGGCATTCCACAAACACAATGTCTGTAATTAAAACCACCATAAGCACCTGCTGTAATAAGAGACCTTGACTTCTTTAAGGAATCAGGGCTTGAAAAAACCCCCGTCCGGTCGTCCGGGAAAAGTACATTTTCCCTTCGGGCAAGTAACTTTCTCTCCTTACTTGCCCCACGGGCAAGGACCCAGGCAAGTTGTTCGCCGGCTTAATTGTTGATAACGGTTTTGAGAAGGAAAGTTATATTTTCAGCTCAAGGGTAATCAAGTGGTTAGATTTAGATGAAACTTGACGAAAATTACAATTTTTAGCGTTGTTTTGTTGATTGCGTGACGTGCGCTCACGGCTCAGAAGTGGTTGCCTAACTCGTGATCAAAATCTGCCCTGATCAAATTTCTTGCCAGGGTTAAAAATAGCCGCGTTGGGCAGGAAAACACAGTGTCTATTTGTTAACAGTTTAGCAATTTTTTGCAAGCATTTTCCAGTTTCTCCACACGAAACTTAACTCAACAAAGATACA
>OMLO01001136.1_pt1 | contig 19835 bp, 15 predicted proteins | sample 1674811 | NCBI WGS metagenome assembly OMLO01 (sample SAMN06265003, study PRJEB25207) | coral metagenome | isolation source: Coral host | place: Mexico:La Bocana,Puerto Morelos, Mexico | collected 2008-11-13 | reverse complement strand
TTGCCCGCTCGGGTAGCCAATCACAGCGCGAGTTTCGGTTCATCTTGCCCGCTCACGGAGCTAGGCATATAATAAAGGAGGGTATAAGAGACCTAACAAGATTGATTTGAAACACAGGAAAAAGCTGCCTCGGTGCTTAATTCGACTTTCTGCGCCCTCCCTACCCTCTCCACCACCATCTGGATGGATAGCTTAGCTATCGCAGAGAACCTAAAGGGCAATTGCAAAAATTTGAAAAGGAACATCATCAGAATGATGTCCAAGCTGAAATTAAAAGCACTAGATCTCGAGTCTAAAACAATTACAATATGCTCATTGCTCCTTCTGCTGCATGATCTTGATAGTTAATAGTTACTAGTTAAATAACATTATAGCTAGACGAAGACTTTGACCTTGACGTTGAGTAGGAATATAGCTACAGACCAAAATCACTATCACAGAAAACGAAATGTAAAAATGATACCATGAATTGGTTCCTTTTCAGAGTTTTACACTGTAGCGAGAGAAAACATGTCCGGGATAAAAAAAAAACAGGAAGAAATGTAATAAAAAGGGGAGAACAGAATTAAATAAAAAAAGATACAACAACAAGTCAAAGACACGTAAGCTTCCATTAACTCGAGCGCAATCTCCCTTCGCCTGTCCTCGTCTGGTGATTGGTTGTTTATCGTTGCCATGACAACCAACCTTGGCAAGAGAACTAGTGGGAAAACAACAGCAGAAGAAACTGAATTGTAAATTGAAATGCTTTGAATAAAAACAAAAGTTGGGAAAACTAGAACTCAATTGCGCACGAATTAAAATCAATTGGAAATAATGAAACTATATTGGAACTGATTGGTTAGCTAGTTAGATTGGCAAGTGAAGGCAGTCGAAATAAATCCTGTCATTAGCCGATTTTCCAGAAAAGTCAACCATACATGAAGCTTATGCTTGAGACCCATCCGATCCCAGAAATCGGTGTCGATCGCTGGTGTTCAGTCCACAGCGATCAGTTTCATGACTCGTAGAACAAACCTGGTGTTTGCAGGATACTTTTCCCACTAAGTGTGCTTCAGATTAAACAGATCAGTTTCAGGTCAAGTGCATACAATGAAAAGCAATCAAACAGCATTCAAGCTTTGTAACCGCTCTACCTTCATCCCGAAAATGCGGTTCGGCATGAGGTGCCACTTTACCAAACGTTCTGATCATTGTAGCCTGAAGTTCATGTTGATCTTTGTATTGCGGGTCTTCAAGGAATGACTGGAACTGCACGTAAACTTTCTCTAATATCTGACCAAAACAAACATAACCTTCATTAATATATTCCTATTCTCGTGACCTTTCTTATCCCCTTGATAGGTGTGGGACAAGGTCCACAAAAATACAATCTTTTACAATCTTGAAGATCTCCTACCGTTTTATCCGTAACATTTTCAACTATTGCACCAAACGCGGGAATGGCAGCCGTCCTTACTGACCTGTAAGTAATACAATTGTAAAATAATAAAAGATATATTTCAGTTCACTTGCGGTGCAAAACGAAAATATATATTGAGAGCTACTGAGAGGTAAATATCCCTTGTTAAACTTACATTTGTGAATCTGAAGCTAATGTTACAAGGGCTGGTAGCACTTGTCTGCTAATTAAATCCAGATCAACACCTTTCAATAAAACCTGAAAAAGGAAAAGGTCAATTTTGCGCAACACATAACACCAAGAAATCCTCACACGGAGTTAACAAGTGTTTAGAAAAAGCAACAATGATTCTCGAGACTAGGAAATCTGAACAGGAATCTAATAAAGAAAATTTAATACTTTTAACTTAACCCAACACTAACTTACAGTGAATAACGGCGCGGCACAGCAACGAACAGTCGCATTGGAGTGGACAACGATTTCCCACAGTACACTAATAAGAATTTGATGATACCGGGACGATGAACTGAAAGAAAAATAACATGAATAGTAATAATTACTTATAATTGACAAAAACTGGAAAACGAGAACTAGGCTGGGTTGTTCAAAGCCCGATTAAGCCAAGCCAGGATTAACGAGAATTTTGATTTCACTTTTGTAACTTTTCGGTGCGTTTTTCGGCTTATATTGCTAGTTTTCACCTAACATGTGATCAAACGTAAAAATCGTAACCGTTCGATAAATAAAGTAAAATACGGGATATGATAGATGACAAATATATAAACAACTTCGCCAAGAATTAGGTCTCTGCTGCTTTTCATTCGCGAGTTATTCGGAGTAGTGTTTTACCCGGATTTATAGAGCTTTGTAAGGAGACGCCATGTTTGTGCCCCTCGGAACGTGCCCTTTTGCAAAACGAAGAGCCCTGTCGAGCTAAAACGTTGTAAAACGCCAAGTTTCTTTAGGGTCTATAATCTGATGAAGCCAAAACCTCAGAAGGAAAGGCAACTTTAAATTTTGGAATATGACTACGTCACATGGAAACCGGCAATAGTTTGTCCCTCATATTTGAGCTTGAGTAATTTCAGACTGTACATAACATAAGATGTGAAAAACGGTTTTTACAAGAAAAATTAACCAGCTTTCGAACAAGGTTCATTTTTATGTCTACAATAAAAAAGTTACAACCTTTTTTTTTTATATCATGGATGTCATAAAACCAAACTCTAAACTAAAAAGGCGAACGTAAGCTTAATTTCAAAAAAATAGAATTCAAAACATCTGTTTGAATTGAAAATTCGATAAAATAAATAAGCGTAATAAAAAAGGTATCAATAAACACTAGGAACAAAGAAATGACTCACACGAAGAGCGTCATTTAATAAAGTTTAAAGGCTTTGAACTAATCGTTAAAGTCAGCAATGATAAATCGTTATAACATTGAACGATAAATTCAAATCTGCCCTCTTCTGCACATGCGAGAAATAACGTTTAAGATGGGTTCAGAAGAGAGACAATTCATTTTACTATAAATAAGCTTCGTCACGTCTAGCGCGTCTTGAAAGTTCAGCCTGAATTTTTCAAGTTGGTCGTTTGTAATCCGTGTTTATCTTCTCCCTTCTAAACCATACTCTTTGCCATTCTTGGTAAACTAGTATTGTCAGGTTTTCTTCTAATTAAAGGTTATTTTCCGCGTGGCCAAAATGACACAAATACCGTGAGTGAGCTTCTTTAAATGCAGCTGTCACTCACCTTAATTCCTGGTACATTATCAATGGCCCATCGAGTGGAGCTGAGTCTTCAGCCAGCGCAATTACCGAATGACGCAGCAATGACGCCAGTTCAGACATATCTTCCTCCTAATAAGGACACGAAAAAATTTACAAGATCTGATACCTGACACCGAGCTAAAACTGTTGCAAAATAAATGTTATGGCATAGATTTATTCACAGTAGCACAGCCCCTCCACCAAAGCTTACCGTGTCGAAGCATCCCAGGACTCCAGCGGCCAGAACAGGTAGAGAAGCACTGAGTAGGAGACGTTCTCGTCTTTCTAAACACCAGGAAAGCAAATTTTAAATACAATACAGTGACATCGAATGAAATATGTTTTATCAGAACTAAATTTAAAACTGAGAAGTAAATGGCACCCCTACAAAAACTTTACTGTGGGATAACTGTCATACGTACCGTCTTTTAAAGCAAGGACATTTAGTCTTTCCATACAAAACGGTTTTATCTGCAGACATAAGTGACAAAATGGTAGTTGAGCATTGATTTTAAGCTAGCTAATTACGGTCGGTTTAACTTATAAACAATTGATTTATAGGTTGTACAAAAATTCGTCTGAATTCCCTTTCAAACTAATCGTCCATGAAGGTGAAAATAGCACGCGTTCATTCGTTTTCAAGGACGCTCCGAAATGAGTTTGTTTTGTCGTCAATCCTCACCTTTTTGTCTGAGTATGGTTTCCCAAAAGTGATGCACAATGAACGAAAAAGTGAAATCAACTGCTGTACACTATCTGTCAAGGACACATCGACTTTTCCTATAAAACGAAACAACATTTAGTACATTCCTTTGACACAAAGAAAACAAAAAAAATAGCTTTCTTGTACAAAACACAAGATGCAAATGGAAAGTCTGCAATGAGCCGTGTGGCTCACCAGGCCGGAGCTTATTCCGGTTTCCGTAGCATGAGGCGACTAGGAATATTTTTACTCCCCCATGGATGGGATGCTAGTCCATCGCAGGGTTACCCCCAGCATTACATTTGCCGTTACCCATTTATAGACATGGGTGGAGAGAGGCACTGTGAGAGTTAAGTGTCTTGCCCATGAACACAACGCAATGTCCCCGGCCAGGTCTCGAACCCGGACCGCTCGATCCGGAGTCGGGCGCACTAACCATGAGGCCACCGCGCCTTCCACAAGAGATGCAAAGATACAAATGTACTCACCTACAATTTCACAGAGACTTGGTAAACTGCAAAACGGGGAAAAAAAACTTTTTAATCAACCGGTAATACAGAATAACGAATTGATTTTTCTTTTTATAAAACACAATAACCTTTTCCAGTAGTATTTTACGTTTCATATCAGTAATTCTCTTCGGATCCTTTTCACTTGCTCTTATAATCAAAATTTATTTAAGTATTTAAATTCAGCCTTAACCAATAGGCCTCAGTACGAAGCTCTGGGGAACAACTACAGAGTTTTCGGGGTTTATTCTCCAAAGCCTCGTGCTGACCTCTATTGTGTTAAGGCCGAAATTTAATACAATAATATTTTGTTTAGTAAATCAATTTTATCGAACTTGGTCTATTATGCAAATTTCTGTTTTTCCGCCATGTTAATGTTAACTGGAATTCAGGGACATGACAAAGAGTGATAAAAAAGAATGTTTTTTTTTTTTGCAGATCACCTTATCTGAACATAGTCAGCAAAAGAGAGATTTAGAATTTACAGCTAAGAATGAGGTTGAGGAAGGTATCCAACCGCGATAACTCGCACCAGACAAGTTCCGAATGGACCTGGACGCGGTATCACATCATTCCTGTGAACTAATACTCTCACGCGGCGAGCTAGCTAATGTAACCTTTTTCCAGGTCCACTTACCATTCATAATGGACCCAAGATAGACTTTCCCATGAATCAAAGTAATCTTCAGACACGTGTTTATCAAATCGGCGAACATGGAAGGCGACTGCCTGGTTCCCGCCAAAAATCGTCTCAATATCGGTCAGCGGTGATGATGGTGGTAAGAATCTATCTGGAGCAACTAGTGCAAAGAAATCAACAGTTTATTACCAATATACTTATAGTTTTTTTTTTGTATTGTTGGTACTGGTATTGTGAACGAAACCACATACCTGGCACGTTGTAGCGTTCAACATCTTCAGGTTTTTTGGCGAATGGCGCTAAAGAAAAGATAGAAAAAGTTAGAAAGAAGTTGACAAAATATGAAAGTAAAGGTCGGGAAAGTGGGTAATAAGTTGTTTACTTAATTACGTAAAATAATTTCTGTAACTTATGTGTCTCATAGTTTAAGAGCAAGCAAACACGCCTCCAAACCCACGTAAACGAAGACATTTTTTCATCAAGTTGATCATTTTGACGCAAAAAACAAAAACAAAACTTTATCGCGTGAAGTTTACAAACAACTCAAAGCACGGAGCGATGAGGGATGTGAATCGTTCTCGAGAAATCCATAGAACAAAACGTGTCACCATGTTACCGCTTACCTGTCCGTAGGACTGATGCAAACAGTGCTGGAATAAGCGACGTGATGACCTGAACACAGCGAGGAAGTCTGGTCTGAATGGTTTCTAATGTCTGGTGCACTTTTTCGATATCGTTCGATTCATTAGTTAATTCCTGAACTTGTTCAAGATCCTATATCAGAAAGAGCATTTTATATTTAATACTTGTGTCAACTGCAAAAAACGTGTCGTGATTTTACTGGAACAATGCTGCTACCATTAACATCATGGGTAGGAAAAATAGTCAAATTCTGAATCAGTGGTTCACTTGCAAGTAGAAGCAAAGCTTCATATAACTTGTTAAACAAGATTGTCTTGGGTAAGACGCAGGCGCTACCAAGAACGAAGACTTTGTGACAAAAAAGAAACTGACTGCTTGGGCGAAAAAAAGGAACTGGAAACTTTATTTGCATTTATATAACTTTTACACCCGATAATATACCGCTTATTAAGCCCCCCGTTTATGAACCCCCCCTGGATATAGGCCCACCTACTTGAAATCATAAAATACATCCGGTTATAAGCCATCCCCCCCCCCCCGGATATAAGTTGTTTTGAATTTGTTTTACTATTTTAAAAGCTTAAATAAAGGAGCTCTTTACAGTATTTTGGTGATCTACAAAAGTTAATAATTAAAACAAAACCGAAAAATAGTAGTCTACTAAAATTGAAAAATACCAAAGAGATAATAATAAACCATAAAGGAACAGGGATGGTTAAGGATGGAGAAGATTAACACGGATTACAAACGACGAACTATTTCGATCAACTTGTGCAGTTATAGCTCGTTTCGAAACGGTTTATTTATTCCGTTAATAAGCCTCCTAGGATATAAGCCTCTCTGTTTATAAGCCCAGATAACACCCCTTATGAAGTTGTATAAGCCCAGGGCTTATAAGCAGCGGCGGTACGAGGCGTATCTTCCAATCACGGTGTATGAACAATACTTTACCGAGGGATTGGTGACGATGGCAAAAGATTCAACTTGAGGCAATAAATAACTTAACTCACCTTGACAGAAATTTCCAAGTTAGAGATAAGCGACGTAAAAAGATGAGATTCTATTTTACCAAGATCCTGCGCCCATGTGGCAAAAGACAATAAGAAAACGTCCAGCGAGGTTTTGGACACTTTCTCTGACGCATCAAATAACGTTTCTAACAGAAGTTCATACGCCTAGAGAGGAAAAAAAGTGACAAAAAAAATTTATTAAGACGCTTAAGGTTATTTGCTTGAGCTAAAACAAAGCGTTCTTTAGACACAGCATTGCATCAGTGCCCCAAGGACTTTTGTTCGTGATTTCAGCTATATACAGTGTAAGTCTTACCTGCTCATACTTATCAACGTTTTCCATGAAGGCCACCACTAGTGCCAGACTCTTAGTAACCGCTTCTCGGACAGCCTCGTTTCGATCATCGCTAAGCATTTGTTTCAACATGGACCATATCAAAGAGCTGCGAATATAATCCTAGAAGGACGAAAACAATACGACAAGTAGCATTCTTAGCAACTAGAAGAAGCGGAGACACTACCTTTTGTGGGCTCTAGTTTTTGCGATTTTGCATTTTTATTCCACGATCCGCAAACTGAAAAGTTCCCGCGAAAAAAATTCCCGTAAACGTTTACTCTAGTGGTGAAACTATACATTAAAACACCACAAGTAGAATCTTGCTACTGACGTTTATTTAAAACTGTACAAACAAAACGTTCAGAAATAATATAATTATTAAAAAAAGTTTACAACGAAGGATCCGCTGAAGGAAATCCATTGAGAAGAGCATCTACAATTCCGCGCAAGAGCACGATGTAATTGTGATAGAGTGACTCTGATTACTGGATTACTGTGTTTTACATCTCTGCACGTTTGTTTCACTGGTCAATGGCATGCAGTTTCATAATAGAATGCGAAATTGTTGTAGCTTCAGTTAAAGGCGACTTCCGAAAAAGGCAAAAAAAAAAACATAACAAGAAAAACCATTTTTTTATACAATCGCAAAATTAGTTCTCGCGACAATCAACAAATTGATTTTGCCGATTCGCAAAAAATAAACTTCAGTGTCACGCAGTATAATATCATTATATGGGAGAGATAAAAAGCATACTTAAGGAACATTGTTTGGAAGTCTGTTAACAAATAGAAGGTTCTCTTTTCTTATTTGCTTTAGAACAGGGCCATATTCTTCAGCACAGAATGCTAGTCAGTTTTTATTTACCGGTAAATAAGGCGCTAATCCACCGCAAGCCTCCGCAACAAGCAGTCTTCTTTCGACGTATTTATGGCCGATCTGCAGGAAAGAAAACCCATGAAGTTGTTTAATATAGTTAAATGGAATTTAACATAGTTAACGACTAGGAGCTAGTCTGGTCAGTAGCGTTTTTTGAAGGCGGCTGTTAGTGTCTTGGCCATCTGTTAGCGTTTGTTTGGTGCTTGGTGCGTCCTGCAGCGTTTGCAGCAGTCATATGGTCGGTAGAACTCTGGGGCTGAGAATGTCCAGCGGTATTCTGGGTTAGTACGTGCGTTGTCGTCCCATGTGGTTGCAGTGTGTTCGTTGCTCTGTTAGAGTGGCGTTGTGGATTCTATTATAGTTTAGAGGTTCTCGGCGATCCCTCCCTTTCCCCCCGCCCCCTCTTTTTGGAATATATATGTATTTTATTTTACACTGAGCCATTTGGCTTGTGTGTGTCGGGTGCCTGTTGGGGGCCTGGCGCAGGGGGCTCGTGGCTTGGTTGCGGGTTGGGCAGGCTAGTCGGGTGTTCTAGCGCCTTGGGGATGTGCCTATTACAACTTATGAAATAGAAATGTAAAAGCTATGCAAAACAATGTTGGCACCAGGCAAATTGAACGGCTGTGTGGATGATTTGACGCGCGTTCAAGAGAAGCATTAATAAATATTATTACCGAGTTTTAAATAAAGTATGGTATTCAACACAACGATAAATACACCGTACCTGTTCCCACCATTGTGGTAAAAGCTCGGCCTCGATCCGTGTTGATCCAACGACCTGCGCAAAAGCGGCACAACCGCTCATGATCATCTGCCTAACATCATAAGCACAACACAACACAGGCATGATTAGTTACAAAATGATTCACAGCAACGACAGTGAAACAAAACAAATGCAAGGAATTATACCGTCGCTCCATCGGCCTCTCCTAAGCGTTCATTATTTGGGACAACATTCAAAAAACCGGCGAGCGAGTTAAAGAGAGAGTAGTTTGGTGCGATGAGGGGAAGGAACAGAAAATGGGATGGGGAAAAACAGGGGGAACGGAAGGGGGGTGGAAAAGGGGGGAGGGGGAGAAAATGTGGGAAGGGAGGGGGGAACAGGGGGAAGGGAGGGGGAGAAACAGGGGAAGGAAGGAGAGAGAAACAGGGGGAAGGGAGGGGGTGGAACATAGGAAAGGGAGGGGGAGGAGCAGAGGGAAGTGAGGGGGGAGAAACAGGGGGAAGGGAAGGGGGAATCAGGGGGAAAGGAGTAGGAAGAAAAGAAAATGCTGGGATTAGGGAGAACTGGATGGACAAAGATGGGGAAATGATTTTATGGAATATTTAAAGTAGTGAGGAGGGGGAAATTGGCTCAAAAAGTATGGAGAAGAGAAATTTATTAATACCTCTGGTCTTCATCTGGTCGCTTAATAAGATTAAACAACATGTGAAGAAGGTTGTCTCTTTCTTTAGTTTCCGGGTGGTGAATAGCTGAACACAGAATCACTGGAATTAACTCCTGGAAATTGAAAAGAAAATTAGACGGGCTTGTCCATGTAAAGCTTCTGTCAATTTGTCCCGTAATAGACATACAGCGCTGTGTTAAAAAATGCAAATCAGATAAATAGCATTTAATAAAACAAAAACAAAAATATGCTGATTATTTGGTGTATTCACTTGCGAAAGAATTTCGGTTCGACGCGAATTCTGTCGTCGTTTTTCCACACGAAGAAAAGCTGCAACCGCTTCGACAAAGATTGCCTCACAAAAGCGTAAAAGTGTGAGTGGCAATGCCACCATTACCACCAATACGCCATTATCCTCTGGATATTGAAGTGTAGGTTTATGGGCTTTTGTTGCACAACCACTCTCGACGCATGCAGTTGTACAGTGTACGGCGTCTGTCGTTTCTTACCTCTCTTTTGTTCAACAGTACATTAGGTACAATGTGAGGCAGACATCTCGCAACAATCAGCACAACGTTTTCGTCGGCATTGGAGAGCTTGCAAACCTTCAACACAAGAGACACTATTATAGTGAACAGTAAAAATGGGTAAGAGATCGTTACCAGGAGACTCGTTACACTCCGTGAAGTTCGTTATACCAGGAAGATTTTCTTTCATATTTTGTGATGTGCCTAGCTATCTTAAAACTGCAACTTGCTGTTCTTTAATCAGAAGGCTTTAAAGCTGCAGATGTATATTGTATTAGTAGATGCGACTCTTTGCTTGTATTTGAAAGTGCCATTACGTACCTCATTGGAAAGCCTGTTCTCTAACTGCACATGCGTAAAAGACAGCAGTGCCTCTCTAAAGGAAGATGACGTCACTCTGAAAGGAAAATTCAAAATTGCCGTGAGAAAAAAACTTTCGAAACTTGCGATAATAATGGTTAACGTAATTGCCAGCTTTAAATCTCGTATCAGCATCTTGATAACATCAATATATCGTTAACCACGTGGCTACGTCTCTGGAGCCAGGCGGTTGCATTTCGTCAACCACGCATGTTGTTACGTCCCGTGAACCACAAGATCTCTTCACGTACTTAACTGTACATTGTTAGTACAGCGTTAAATGATGAGAACAATCCGTTTTTGTCTCGTGAACTGTGGGAATCGCCCTATTTTATTCCCAGTATTACGCACTTAGGCCGCTACGATTCATTTATGTCTATTATGATTTCAAATTATTTCAGGCGTTTCTGTACCTAGATGACACCTTCTCCTCTGCAATCTCGCCCGCTGGTAAAGGTGGTGGTATAGGGCTAGCTTGAGGACTGTCGACCTAACAAAATAAAAAAAAAACAGCTTTAGGAATACACAGATATGATCTACTCGTCAAAACAAAATAAGGGTTTAAAAGCCCTTATAAAAACCTTTGCTAGGAGTTAGTGCACTTGTAGCAAATATAATATATGGATATGAGTTATTGAGATTTTCTCTGTTAAGAATGAAAAATCAAGTATAAATTTCTATTATTTGTTGGTGAAAAGTCAAAACTGAGAACCGAAGAGCGTGATAGTTGAAATAGACACCAGACGCTTGTTTGTGTAGCACAAACTCACCTTCTCTTGTGTCGAAGAAGGCTCTATGCTGTTGTCAGCAGAAATTCCTTGATCAAATTCTGCGTCAACTAATCTCGCCATGTCATTCTGGCCATCAACACACTCCTTACTTGTATCAATCTCTTCTTTACTGTCTGACTCTATCTCACTCTGTTCGTCAATCATATCAGTAACGTTGGGTGCCTCGTTGCTGTTGTCACTGGTGTTTGCAATCTCAACTGATGATTGGCCCGTGGGTGTCACCACACGATCTGTACTTGTCTCAAACGATCCAGTGTTTTGTACTGGGCTTGTAGCAGCATTCTCAGACAGTCGTGGCGACTCATTGATTTCCTTCACTTCACTGCCAACAACAAAGGTAAAGCACAATCATACAGGTCTTAAAAGTTAAATTAAAAGTTGAAGAAAGTAATTTTGATTACAATGTAAGTAAAGAGACATGTATACTGCTGAATATCTCAAAAAGTAAAAAGAAAAAACATCAGGCACTGGTGAAAGCCAAACAGAAACAAAGGGAAGATGACCAGCGTACTCTTGCTGTTGTTGATGATTTTGTTGTTACTGTTGCGGTCGTTGTTGTTACTGTTATTGCTGTTGAGCTCTTGTTAAAGCAGCTCAAGCAAGCCATCATGAGAAGAGTTTTGGTCCATTCGCCAGGTACACATCCAGTCAAATCAACTCTCACAGTCATCACAGCAACTTATTTTCCCTTGCCGCCTGTTGATAACCATGGAGAGTAGAGCAAAGATCTAATTTCCACTTCAATCTTCCCCTTGTTTGTTTTAACATTCACAGACGTTGTTGTTTTACTCAAAGTATGTTCACAACTCTACTTCTACTACACATTGCAAGTATGTTCAATGTATAAATGCGCCTTCTAAGCATAGTTAATTGAGGGGTCCCCTCGATTAACTATGTTCTAAGATAACACAAAATCCTATCTAGGACTGAAAAGCAGGAACTGAAGTCAAGATGCCTGATTGGCATGGTTAAACCCCACTCCTTTGTGCTTTCAGGATCATCAAACGTGATTACTTTTCATGTTTTAGCAAGGAGAAGACATAGAAAATATGGAACAAATTGAGAATTGAGTCTCAGTGATAACTTACAATGCGACTACTCTAACAAAGGCTGCCTGACAAATTTCTCTTCAAATAATAATGTAATGAATAAAACCCATGGAGCCGGTTAACAATAGTTTCCCAACAAATTCAAAATGCAATCAAGCTGCACATTACAAATCCATACAAAAGCTAAAGATTTGTAGTCCTTTTGATAAGCAACTATTTTTTTTAAATTTAAACTTTTCAAAATGACAGTGGTCAATTTACAAAGAAATTATTTGCTTGTATAGCCTTGCAGCTGGGTTGGAGTAGTCACAAATTGTAAAACCCTGTGCATGTCTATTAAAAAAATAATTCTCTTCACTTAGTTACACACATTTACTCATTGCAAATTATATCACCTTTCTAGTTTTTCCACAGTTTCATTCAATGTATGGTTCTCATATTTAAGTTCTCCTATTTCTTCTTGAAGTCGTTTACACTCCTCTTGTAACCTGGCATATTCATCCTCTAGGTTTGCTTTTTCTTCCTTCACTGATTTTAACACCAGCATGACTTCAGGCACAGTATGGTGTCCATAGTCTCTATAGAGATGCAGCAAATCTGGAGGCTTTGCTGTGTTCAGACCAACATCATCCCAGTCTTCGAAATCCTAGAAATATGTGCCATATAAATGAACATTAAATTATTAATGTTCATCATCATACATGTATGACCAAGGAAATTACTCCATAATCATTGGCTAACCACAAGCCAATTCATTGTTAATTTTTCATTTGCACTGAAGTGCAAATTACCGGTAATTGTCTAATATGAAAGCCCATCAAGCAATTATCACTAAAACTGATATTTCAAAAATTTTGAAAGAAATTCCTAATATCAGTGCAAATCCTTAATTCCATTTGCATTCATACAATTACCTACTATTAGATACCAAATAAAACAGACAATTCAACATAGAAAAACATGCAATACATGAAAATCAATGAATATGTGAAACACACCTGATCAGCATTTTCATCAGAGAAAGTCACAGATGTCATTCGGTAACCATTCTTCAACAAGTACTCATTAACCAGGAAATTCAATGCTCGCTTTTCATGGGGCCTCAGGGACTCCTGGTAAAATAGCAAAAACATCATTTAATTCACACTGGGGAAGCATTTCTTTTACTAGGCTTCTGACCCATCATAAAGTTACTACACAAGTCCATGTACACAACACTCAAGAATCATCTGCTGCCTTACCCCACATGATACATGTTCACTCTCTGATTGATGACCCTGGTTGCCCTCAAGGGCTGGAGTCTCAGTTTCTACAATGGAATTTAAAAACGTCGCAGGAGTTACAGGTGCATTATAGAGATAACTAGATAGATGGAGATTTATGTGACATCTCCACTCTTTTAGTTATTGGGACCACAGCGTTTTTCAGCATCATAACATTTGCAGGTGCCGATACACATTTTTAGTGACTGTCTCAAAGAGAATTTGCAATGCTTAGAGCTGTTTTCAAATAAACACTATAGAACTAAAATAAGTTTAGTCACTCAGCCCAGTCATAACAGGCCCAGACAATCTAGTGAACCAATCCTAACTCAAAGCAAATGCATGTAGCGAAGACAGAGCACTGAGTAAGTTATAATTGTTAAACATACTAAAACAAAACCAATGAAAGCAAATTCATACAACTTTCATTACTGAAAGACCTGAGTAGATGGATGTGTTTTATAGGGTTGCTTGCACACAAAATGCATCAGATGTAACAAATTTCAAAATTGAAATTCATGACTTTTACCAGTTGCTTCTGTCAGAGATCCCCTCAAAGCTTTAATTGTGTCATGGGCTTTCCTCAGTTCAAATTCCAAAACTGAAATCAAAACATGACACAATATGTTTACGATTTTGTTTTTATGATTGTACAGTATATAACAACTTAGCTGAAACATGATTACTCATCTGGCATTTTTAAGGGCCGAGACACAAATGTAATTGATTGCCAAAATGTGCACTTATCAGATCATGTGACAAAGAGATGGGCTTGCCTTTTAGAGCACTGGACTCAAGATGAAGCAGTCTGGGTTCAAACTCTAACAGAGAATATTGTAGTGCACATGTGAAACTTGACTGTCACAGTGCCTTGCCTCCCTCACCTCCAAGATAAGGACATGTATACAATATTACCAGCAAAATCTAATGCAGGGGTATACCCTGCAAAGTACCGTACATGCATTTAGGGAGAAGAATTACAGAAATCTAGGGAAACGCAAGCCAAAATAAGCTCATATGCTATGGTCACTTGGCCCCCAGCAGTTAACTTGGGGTGTAGAATAATTATTATTAAATGTCGTCTTGTTGGCCAGTAAAGGCATAACATAATGAAGTGTACTTTTTGTTCTGATTATATTGAGGAACTTGGACACCAGAAAATTCTAACAGCAAACCCAAACTTTCAAGAAGACCTGCCAAAGAAACCTTAATGTCTTCCACAGAAACTAAACTATCTATAAATACTTATGAGTAATTCTGGTCAGATAAATACAAACACACAAATTAGGTAAAAGGATCAATACTGCTATGTAATGACCCTTTTGCTTCATTTGTATGCATTTTCATACAAAAGAATATTTGACCACAGACTCACCTGTAGTAACAAATATTTTCCAACAGATCTTATAACAAAGTTAAAACACACACAGTCAACAGCTGCACAGTATGTATGCAATATTAATTTGCTTCCCAGATGTACCTGCAACTTTTTCATCAGTTTCTCTGACACCGTCATCAGAATACCGAGTATAATCATCAAGTGAATCAATGGTGGCAATACTCGATGTACGAGCTGCAAAATATAAATTAAATAATAATAATAACTTAATTAATTATTGAGTATGAAAACAGTTTCTGTAAGCTTAAAATGCAGACTTGCACATTTTTGCAAATGTTGCCAGTTATTTTTGACAGTAGTATATGCATATCACATAGCAGCTGTACACAAGTACACAAGTTCTAAGAAGTGGTCAAACATAGTCTTTTAAATAACTGACTAAGCTTGATGTGATAACATTTCTAACTAGGCTTCAATATATCAGATTAATTCAAGCAGGTTAGTTTCTCAGGTCCCATGATAAAAACTAAAATTCCTTTTGGTAATGTCGAGGTCCTCGCCGAACGAGGAAATCGGGAAATATGCGGTCATTTAGTTAATTTCCGGCCTAAAATGAACACAACCATGTTAAGCTATAGGTAAATATATATAACACTGATCTCATGCAAATAAAACAATAATCAAGAGAGGCATTTATGCCATGGTTACTGTAATTTTATCACATAAAGATGAACATTCTATTTGTTATAAAAACAACTCACGCATGACAGGAGAAGGCGCATCTCTTGAATTTGTCTGGTATTGACGTTCGAAGTTTCCAGGATTAGAGAAAAAGTCACGTAAACGGGGAATCTCTAGTCCTGCTTCAACTAATTCCGTGTGCAGCTCAAGCGCAGTTAACAGGAGCTGGTGAGTCAGGAGTTTTTCTGCGAATATATCGAAATCACTCGCAGCTAGCCGCGGCGGGTTTGCTTCGGTTTCCTCCTCCGCATCCGCCATATTGTCAAGCTATTATCTTCAAGAGGCGCGGTTACTAAAAAACAATTTAGAGCCTGCAATCGGACAGCTGAGTTTTTCTGAATAATTATGCGCGACGCAACGTAAACAAGACCAATTTGTTTTTTCGTCGGATGCAGTGAGATGATGTCATGAGTTCGTAGTTGATTTTGGAGACATTTTGCAAAAAATCAGCCGACTTTATGACAGTTTAAAGTCAGGAAATTATTCCTGCATGTTTTAGGAAAGCGTAGTTATGTTGGATCTTGAAGTTGTCCCCGAACGATCGCTGGGGAACGAACAATGGGAGTTTATACTCGGTTTGTTGAAACATAATTGGTACTTTGTCTTTTCATACATATCACGAAGTTTCTACTCCCTAGCCTAGACAAGTTCACCTTAACATATTAGCATTTGTTGCTGGAGCTGTTAGTCATTCACTCTCTAATCATTTCAAGGAATGCCTGTTGCACAGTGCGTGCAGATTCTCAAGCGACAGTGTCGTGTCATCAAAACTGTACAAGCCATGTACAGCGAGGCGGTAAGTGATTCAGCAATTAGCTCTCTTTCGCAATTGACTCTCTTTCTCCCAAGAAATCGTTTAATCTTTTAATAATTACTCAGGGACAGAGGACTGCATCGTCAAAGTTTTGATACGAGCATGTACAATGTAGCAACATTACTGCTGAATGTCATTCAGCATGTTTAATAATAATTGACAATCTCTCAATTCCTTAATGCACGCCATCAAGAAAGTTGCCTTATTTTACTTGGTTTGCTTTTTGATTCAGAATCCTCTCGCCATGGACCTGGTTTTAAACTTGCCAAACGATGGAATAAGGCTTGTCTTTGATCCTGTGACGCAGAGATTAAAGGTGATATTAATTGTTATTTTCCTTCTTTTGTTTTTTTGTTTTTGTTTTTTTTTTTTCACCTTATGCTGTACTTTCTTATCAAAGTGCTATCTAATCCCTAAGACCTACATGTACTACTGCATCTGCACATTTCACTTCACATTATGCATTAACAATGTGTTTGCATTACTCAGATAATTGAAGTGTACAGCATGAACAAAGTCAAGCTGAAATACTGGTACGATGTAACTTTGTCTTAAAGTCCCCCAGTTGTCTTAGGAAATCTTTGCTAAGTCTGTTAAGCTCTCAAGGTCACCGACCATGCAGTGCAGCAAGGGTGTAGCCTGGGACAGCAGGGTCCCATTTGTCCAGTGTTCTACTATTTGTCTCTGTTTGGTGTGTACTTTTGAGCCCCACCGAGAAATTAATAGCAAAGACCTCTCCCGTGCAAATTATGAACATGGCTAATTCTGAATAACTACTTGCTGTTAAAGTCAGATTTTATTTGGTCCATAGTTGCTCATCCACTGGCATATATACACTAACAAGTAGCAATTAAAAAACAATTACAGGTCTTCACCCTTTTCAGTTGTAGCATCCACTACACTGTCACTTTACTGTCATTTAAACTTCTGGCCCAGGTTGTTCAAAGGCTGAATAATGATATCTGCCGGATCCAGTGGATAACAAACCATGCTATCCTCTGGATAGTGATTTATCCACCTTTTGAACAACCCAGGCCAGAAGGTAAAGGCCGAAAGTCAGTAGCCCTCCAAAAGTGGAGATCAAATCTCACTTTTCTGTCAAAAGAAATCATTTTGTAAAAGTAGCTAAAAAAGTGCAAAATGCTACTAAATCCAAAAGTGACTAGGCTCACTGTTGTTTTCAAAACTTTATAGTATGTTACTAAGCACTCAGGTCTTTTGATTTATTCCTTTACAGTGGAGTGCACTTCAATTCTCCTCAAGTCCAACCTACAATTGAACAAATAGACATGTCATTTGGAGCCACACATCCTGGAGGTTTGTGGGTTTTTTTTCCTGTTTCTTTTTAAAGAAAAATTAGTTCCAGTTTTTATTGTTTCAACCTTGTTGTATATATGTTTATGCAGAAATTTTTTAACATCGTAAAAAATTTCCTTTACTTCAGTTTATGATCCCAACCATCAGCTGTTCATTCTGAACTTCAGAGGACTTTCATTTTCCTTCCCAATTGACTCAAAGTTTGAGGTATGTATACCAGAAACAATGTGCAGTAGGTTTGTTGGCCAACATTGCATCAGTTAATTAAGGGAAACAGTCAGATTTCTGGTATGTTACTGTAGAGTCTTGATGTTTCCAAAGAGACAGTTTAGGGAAACGTCAAGATTTAAGGTAAGTAAACCCAAAGCTAATTAAGTTTTCAATTTTCTATGCAGTCATTTTTAATTAGCAGTGGAAACATATAATGAATATGTAAAACATTTTCCAAACCAGACTGCATTGTTTCAATGAGCTACTAAATAGACTGTCGCACAAGACAGATTAGAATTTGGTACCTGTTATATGACTGAAAAGCTAACAAACAGACAGCATGCTAGTCCCAGCTATAGTTAACAACTATTCACTGAAGTGGAGGTAAATATCCACCACTATTCACCGATACTGAGGTGAATAGTTGTTTTAGTATATACTAAAACAGTGAGATAATACAGCCCAAAAAGATTTTTTTAACTCATTTATTCATGAAACGATAATACAATATTTTCGGGCGCGCGCGCGAGTTGCTCAGAGGTGAATAGCAAAGGATATTCCGAGTTTGAGTAGCCAATCAGAGAGTGCATTTAACGCTATCCACTGTTTTAGTATATACTAATAATAGATATATAAAAAATATATACATAATATTAATAACAAGTTCAAATTATACAAGTTTACAAATTTTCTTCATGAAATGTGTATATGGGTTATTGACCAAGTGTGAGGTCAAGATGGCTGGATATTGGCCAAGTTCTTTTTTTGCATGTTTATGGACCGAGACGAAGTCGAGGTCCATAAACACGCAAAAAAAGAACGAGGCCAATATCCAACCATTTTGACCGAACAAGCTTGGTCAATAAAGGATTTATTATACGGGATAAAACACCATAACATGATAAATATTCCTTGCGGGACATAACCCGTATCCCGAGCAGGCAAGATAGCTCCATCTTGCCCGCTTCGGTAGCCAATCACAGTGCAAGATTCGGTTCATCTCTCCCGCTTATGGAGCTAGTCGTATAATAATGCTTGTTATTGTACCATTCTGTAGACAAGTATGTTTTTCTTGCAAACCAATGCCTTTCCACAGCCGTACTATACTCATGGATTAGGATCACTCAAGTTCTCCTCTGGATCGTCACCAGTTGTGTCACGAATGTCCATTTACCATGGCAACAGTTTGACAGATGCAAGGTACAGTTCATGTGTTAAGTAGGCGCATTTATTTACAAATTATTATTACAAAGTTTGCATGTACGATGACCATTGTACAAGTTTCCCATGACCATAGGTCACTCACTATTTTTTTAATTTGTTTTCAAATAAATAATTATCATTAATAAAATAATTGTTTATAATGACCTTATGCGTCCGATGGCACGATGAGGAGTGATGATGATGATAATGTGATAATGATTCTTTTCGTCAACTTGAGAATGAAGTCAGCAAACTAAATAAAATTTGTTGTTTATGTACTATAATTCAAAATTATTCCTTAGTTTCAGTACATGAATGTAACAACATTTTGGTTGTTTTGACTTAAATGCTCTGCCAACTGACACTAAAATGTGACCTTGTAAAACTGCTGTCAGTACAAGTTGTGTTAGAAACCAGAAGTATTTGCCAATGTGAGAAAATAATTAATAATCAGTGAATTTACTTTTGCTTTATTACTGAAGGGCACCACCTCTACCTCTTCAGTGTTTCCATGGCAACTGTTTTGCCGAGAGCATTGAGATCATTAACCAGGATGGAAACGTTCTTGGTCTTAAGTGTTTCCTCGTTGCTGAAGGTAGGACTTCAAAATAGTGATAGAGCATAACAACTGAGCATTAGGAACTGGCAATGAACAAAGTACAAGTATTTGTCTTCTCTAGATTTATTTAAATTAACTTTTGATTGGTTTTAATTTTGTCTCTTTCAAGGCACTGGACCTGGTAAGATTTTGGAGCTTCGAAGAAGAACATTTGAAAGGAACGTTATGTTTGGAGACTCATGCCAGGTAGGAATCTATGAACTTACATGTAGCTTGACATTTTCCCCGGGGGGGTACTCCCTTATAGGTGCTATATAGGTATGTGCAGCCCCAAAGGGTATGGTTTTTCAGCCGTTTTGGTCATAAATTGGGTATCGATTTTAGCC
>OMLO01001134.1_pt1 | contig 19837 bp, 10 predicted proteins | sample 1674811 | NCBI WGS metagenome assembly OMLO01 (sample SAMN06265003, study PRJEB25207) | coral metagenome | isolation source: Coral host | place: Mexico:La Bocana,Puerto Morelos, Mexico | collected 2008-11-13 | reverse complement strand
CTGCATCACGCAGTCACATTAAGGCATATCTGAGATGCAACCATCCAACCTCCAAGTGAGTCTAGAAGAAATACTACTAGTTGAGTTGCATTTAAGGTTCACAGATTCCATTGTTGAGATGCCATCTTTAATTAACCAGTTCCAGTAATATAACAGCAGCAATCTTTTGAGAGATGTCACATGATTAACCACTATTTGATACTACCAGCATATTTCTCCAGTCTGTGGCTAGTTGGCTACCACTAGTGTCAAGCTCCGAAACACACAAACACACAATATTAAATTTATACATAATTCTGACAGAATATATCATATATGGGTTACCGGCATTGACAAAGCGTGAGGTCAAGATGGATATTGGTCAAGTTATTTTTTTGCGTGTTTATGGACTGAGATGAAGTCAAGGTCCAGGCATAAACATGCAAAAAAAAAGAACGAGGCCAATATCTACACATCTTGACCGAACAAGCTTGGTCAATAAAGGATTTATTGTATGAATTAAAGTACCAAAACATGATAAATTTTCCTTGCAGGGCAAAGCCTGTGTCCTGAGCGGGCAAGATAGCTCCATCTTGCCCACTTGGGTAGCCAATCACAGCCCGAGATTTGGTTCATGTTGCCCACTCACGGAGCTAGTCATAATTTATACTAAGTATGAGCATTACGATGTGCAGTTAATTAGATTTTAAGTGCACTAACTTCCACTTTTTCCAATAGCAGACAATTGTCTTGTTTTAAGCTGTTGATTTCTTTTTGAAGATTGGTGATGGAAGATTCATGGTTTACTTTTTCTTGTAACAATGACTTAAAAAAAAACCAATCAAAACATGTATGGATCAATTAAAACATTTCAAAACAATCCCAGTGATGCTGTGACACCACACTATATTAAGTAACAAGTACTACTGAAAAAAAAAAATACAAGATTCAGTTGTACAAGATTTCAATTTGTATTGCATTCTTCATAATTAAGAAACAGAGATGGAAGTGTTAAATTTAAAGAGGATGAAAGGAATAATTATATACAGTTTTCGACCTATACACTAAACACAGGGCACAAAAAAGTGCCATTCGGTCATCCAGGACAAGTAGATTTTCCTACTGGACATCAGGCCAAAGCAACAGAAAACACAAAACACTTCGAGCCTAAAATTACAGCACTTTAAATCACATGTACAGTGTAGCCCTGGAAGTCTAACGCCACATTAAAGGGTTTAGCATATCAAATAAAATATTAGTAGAAATTCACCTATATACGGTGTATGACATTTGCAGACAGTCTGCAGACTGCAGACCAACAAGGAAAATTCTTTTAACAGTGACGTCATCATCAACCACCATAAGAAGTCAAGCAGAATCTTTGCAACAAGGTTGATGTTATTTTGCGCGGGAAATATCGTTGATGATGACGTCACTGTTAATAGAATTTTCCTTGTCGATCCGGTCTGCAGTCTGCAAATGTCATACACCGACCTATATACCGTACCTGGAATTTGTTTTCCATGTCATTAAGTTCCTGCTGTGTCAGGTGCAGTCTGTTTTCAAGTTCAGCCCTCTCTTCCAAGAGCTTTGAAACCTAGTATAGTTGAGAAACAAAAGTCAGAACGAGATCATTTATTTGCACTGCGTATTACATATAATTAATAAAATTAATGCAATGCGGCAGCCATAAAATGCTCAGTGATTTATCAGCCAATTAACGGTGAAGTATCAGTGAACAAAAAGCAATGCTGCCCAACATACATCTAGTCTCTATCGCAGCCGTTTTAAGCATGGGAGGAGCTTTTTGTGACGATGCTAAAAACAGCTGCAAGGGAGACTAACATACACCTGGACCAGAGTCTTGATGGACTATTGACCTATTATATTGTCGACTAACTATCAGCTGACTGTTGACCGACTGTCAATAGTAGGTACAGTAAACATGATCCTAGTTTGTGTGCAATTTATGTACATGCATTTTCTAGCATAAAGCAGTTACCGTAGTGCTGTTTTATTTCTTATTTACTTACCTCATTTTCCAGATCAGAGTTAATCTTACTGGTACTACGTTTCATATCAGGAGTTGATGATGATATGTTCCGTGCCTTTCGGAATGGAAGAGGTGTGATGAATTGCTAAAATTCAGATAAAAAAAATGAAGCTTTGTTTTTGTCTCAGGTAAATTTTTGATGCATTTGTATTATCCAATAACAAGTTAGCGGGTTTACACTTACAAAGTCACTGCACTTGCTGTCATTCCGACTTGATGTGCTGCAAGCACTTGTATCTGTGAACAAGCATCAAGACAATGAATTGGCTCATTATAATGAAAAGTACAATGAAATCCTGATTTTTGGAGCTTCCAAGCGAAAAACAAATTGATTTGAATAATCAGATAGTTTGAGAAATCAGGAGAAAGACTGAGGAGAATGAAATGACTTTTGGTTTGGGTTTATGGGGTTTATGAAATTTAACAGAGGGTTTGAGAAATCAGGATTCTACTATAAGTGTGTTGCGGTTCAAATATTATTTTCTCCCTAGTACACTTTGATGGTTTTTTGTTTTTTGTTATATATTTTTTATCATATAAATGTGTTACCTGTATACATAAGAGCAAAGCAAAATACTACATTGTACCATAGAAAAAATTGGACCACAACATATTACTGTATGCATTGTGCCAAAGTGTCCTATCTTGCTAAAGGCTATTCCAGTTTCTATATCTAGCATCAAGCACTGGCAACCGTTAAATATAAGCACTCCTCCCATCAGCCAAAATTTAATAAAGTAGCCCCCCTCCCCTTAGAATAAGCACTCCTCCACTCCCCCCTTTTTTCGACGAGTAATGATACAACAAAGGATGTACAGTTTCAGTTTGTGAGCATGTTGAGTTTGGAAAAAATTACAAGTACTGACAGTGCCACTTTACGATCAGCTATTTATGTCTATAAACAGCTTTGCATTAAAAAAAAGACCATGATCATGTCAAGCCAAGATCAGTTCAGAAAAATTAAATAAGCACCCCACCTCAATTAAACACCAACCCCTTCTTCTAAATTTGACATAAATGTTCCGGTGCTAATTCAATGATTTATAGTGTTTCTCTTCCCCATGGATTGTTATACACTACCTCTGAACGAATTATCGGTAGATTACTTTTGATCATTGCTGGTTTATTCTGAAAATAAACTTAATATACGTTAATTAATCGCACTTACCAAGTAGACTAATATTACTGCCCACAGGACCAGGACCGGAGTCTAAAATACACACCCAAAAAAATATACCGCAAATCAAACAGATTTAGTTTATTTGCCATGACATTATGCTTCATGTTCATGTACATGTCCTTCAATCCTGGATCAGTAGAGTGAGGAAAATATGGCAAAGTGACAAATTGTCAACAGTGACCATATGTTGGCATCAAGCTTCATTGTCCAGGCCCCAGTTGTTTGAAGGCTAGATAACGCTATCCACCGGTTAAAACGCTATCCAGTGGATAAGTGTTAACAAAACAAACCACACTATCTACTGGATAGTGATTTATCCAATAGATAGTGTTACACAGCTTTCAAACAACCTGGACTAACAACGTTAAGATTAATAGCTAGTTGTCGGCTGCAGCCATTAATAAAAAAGCAAAAAGGTTGAGCTAACTTTCTCTGCAACTAAGTAACAAAATTCCTGTAAGTTTGTCTTTATTGTTTGCAAACAAAATTGTACTAAAGGCATCTGTGGTTGGGTGTTGATTGATACCCTTGATCAATACCTGGTGATCGACATCTTGAACCATACTCAATTGACATCTTGATTGGTACTCAATCGACCTCTTGATCAGTACTTGATTGATATTCTGATCGATACACAGTTGACGCTTGATCAGCAGTTGGTTGATAGTCTGTCAAGTGTCGACCAACTCGTATGCATCAATCAAAATTTAGTTGACTGTCGACCGACTGACTGTCAATGGAGAAGTCAATGCTGGCCCTGTCTCCTGCATCTTCACTGTTATGGTCAGCAAGGGACTTTAAAGAACCCAGACACTCATTGTAAAGAGTAGGGCATGGAGTTCCCAGTGTTGTGGTCTGGTCTTTACCTATTGTGTTGATTGTGTTGCACACACACATTTGAACAAGCGCGTGCACTCCTCGGTGTTGCATGGGTAAATAAAGTATTGATTGATTGTTGATTGAAAGCCAACCAAGGTGACAATGGAGTGTTGATGGAGTAATGAGGGTATTGATCAAGGGTATCAACTGACACTTGACCACGGATGCCTTTCATACACTTGATCCAAATTGACTAATAAATAACGTATTATTGTTATAAGTATAAACTTGTATCTCTTTTAAAGGATAAGCTGTCTTTCATGATCAGCTATAGTTATAAACTCTATTTATACACTCACCTTTTAATTCAGCAAATCGTTTCCCCTTGCCAAACACTGGTGCAAGGCCTTGTTTACGAGTGTTGACATCATACGAGCCAACAGGAGGTGCCTGGGATGCTGGAAAAAATATTTCGATTCCAAGATTGTTTGTTTATTTATGCGAAGGCGTTTCAGGGTAAACCAGTTCTTACGAAAGCGTACTACTGATCTAAATTGAATTAGTTGAGCTGATACGTTTGTTCTAAGTTAAGATATTGTCAGCATCTTGTAAGACCACGATGGAGTAAGCTTGAATATAACTTTATTAGAAGCTCAAATGATTCATTTCCAGTCTTTTGTATTGGTTTGCAGTTCAAGGATTCAGCACACTTTCATAAATAGGCGACCATAGAGTGTCCACGTAAAGCTCACATATGTGCATGCTGCCAAACTATGCAGTACAACACTTCAAACAATCGAGACAAGCTTATCTTTAAATTTCTTACCTGACTCTTGAAATCGCTTAGACTTGAGAAACATGTTTGAATGAAAGCAACGTCTGCTCGGATCAAAAAGAATATACAAAACGTGTAGACGCCGAATTTTCTTTGATAAAAAATATCGATTGACGGAAAGCTCGTTGTTCGTTGAGAACAGTGTTTTAAAAAGTAACCAATCACAAGAAACGATATATCATTTGCCTCGATTTCGCGATGGCTTGGCAATGATATTTTTTCCCGCGAGAATTTGAACAGATTTGTTGCTAAAGCAGCTATAGGTGAAGCTAAAGAACCGATATGCCTTTGAGTTAAAGTTAACTGTACTGTTTCCGAACGCTTGTACCACACAGCAGACTACCAGGCCTGATAGACCACAATGGGATTTAGGCCATGTTCTGGAGAACAGCATCCCCCCTCAACCTAAGATCCTACACCGATTATACAAGTGCTCCAATTACTTCATCAGCTAAAAGATCACTGAAAGAAAGTAAGCTCACCAATTGGTTATCAAATTTGATTTTATTTTGTTTTTCGTAAATTTTTTTACACAGATTTTTTCCGCCGAAATTCGAACTGTCGTGTTATCTCGGAAGCAACCAATGAAAAGTCACGATTTTCCACGTGGTTCTTACTGACCAATGAGAATTTGTTTATCCAAAAGGTTTTGATTGGTTAAGGGAGGATTAGGTTGCCAACAAGATGGCGTTCTTCGCAGCTGAGAGAGGATTCAATGTTTACGCCAAGATTTTGTCGTTTATTTCGAAACACATTGAAGTAACCCGCTTTTCATGAAGCAGACTTGATTGATCATGAATATTCCCTCGTCCCCAACAGTTTTCAGAGGTTTTTAGCAGAATAACTTCAGTAGGATACTTTATCAATCGACTATGACCTTCGCGATGAATTCTGGTTTACGCGATGAAGATTACATCAAATTTCTACAAGATCAAGGTGCACTTAATTGTTTGTTTCTCTAGAAGGAGGCATTAACTAGAAGGCGTGATTAACGTAGAACTTAATCTGTGATGAAATGATCGATTTTCCCAGCTCATGCCACCTGTTGATATGTTAATAATTTAGGAAGAAAAGAACACGAAGTTATCAAATTAAAGCTTATGATAATGCTAAGGAGAGATTTATGGGGTGAGGTGAAAAGAGATCCGTTGTTGGTAAAAAAGGTTGAAAATGTCACGATCATACTGAAAAGTTAACAACTTGTTAACAAATAATTTGAAGTGTTATTTTAAAAACTAATGGGTAACAAATGACAACCTTGATTGTTTTGTTTAAGGCAAACATAATTAATTGAAGACATACTGAGGAATGCTTGAATTAAACGGATGGATCTATTGCACAGATAGCGTATCTTGAAAAATGTACGGACATTTTTCCAAGTTTTTCATTGTGTGATCTCAGCGCAAACTAAAAAAATAATGTTAGATAATAAGATATCTGGGCTGCTTGCACAACTCTATTGATGCATGCTAAGGGTGGGTATGTTTTATAAATTGAAAAATCGACTCACATGTTTGAATGAGTCTACTTAGCACTTAAGGCTTAACTGCTTTAAAAATATGTGCACAAGTAGAATCAGGAACAATGGTGGCCGGGTATTCTGCAGTTGCTCAGCACTTTCATCAGCATGAAGAGTACTCCAGTTAGACTAAATTAGCTTAGGCTGCTTGTCGTTAACCTTAAGTTTGTATTCAACTTCAACTCAAATAAACAGGTCAATTCAACCTGCAACCTGTAAAATATACCTGCCACACACAAAGCACAAAACAATTCTTAACTCTTTTTGCTCCTTGAGTAATAGTGGTCTCTTTTTTTAAAATTACCGATGATTGCACTGCAGATACATGTATTTACAATCTGTCGGAGGTGATCACAAAGATTAGAATATGTTTGATTTTAAAGAGACTCTGTTTTGTCAAGCATCTGTTTGATGCTACCTCTAAATTTAGGGAAATCTCTAAATGAAAGCAAAAAAAAAAACAACAACAAAACAATAAAAAGAGAAAACTACAATACGTAAACTACAATACGTAGAGAACAAGCCACATCTGCCTTAGCTGGTCTTCATAGGGACAGTGTGTCCCGCTTAAATTGGAATTTGGTGTGTTGGTTGTTGTGGAGGGAGGAAAACTGGAAATTCTGGAGAAAAACCTTTGGAGTTAACCCACATATAACATTGGGCCAGAATAAAACCTGGGCCACATTGGTGGGCGGTGAGCTCTCTCACCACTGTGCGATCCTTGCTCCCCCAAAAGAAAAAAGACAGGGATTTTTATGAGTTAGATAGTGAACAGTATTTACATGGTCCACAGTAGCAGGCCAGAGTTATCTGGAGTGTTTACAACTATATATATTCCCTTGATTTGTAGTAAGGAGGCTAAATGCAGTACTTGAGGAATATCAAAAGAAATATCTGCCAGTAAAGGATCCAGATGTGACGGTAAAGAAATATGACAGTAAAAGTTATAAATTAATTAATTTAATTTATACTTTGGACAGTTAATTCAAAGCAGGTGGTAAGGTGCATGAGGACAACTATATTATGGTGACAAATAATTCTTCACAAAAATGTCAGTTTGTAGTCTTGTTTGCAATGAAGTTTAGACTGCCTTAGAATATTTATTCAATTTTCATGTCTGTTGTTTTGACTCGGTACTAGAAAATCATTTTATTTATAATTATTCAGAGATACTATTAAAAATTATAAGTAGTTATTTTTATGTAGATTTCACATGTTTCTTTTGTCAGGGCACAGAGCCACTTCCACCATGGATCACAAACTCCAGGTACTGTACGTCTTTTCTTGTAGCTGCATAATGTTTTGAAAAATTGTACATTTGTTCAACCTTACTTGCAATCTCATCTGGGGTTCCAACATGGAAATGAGGTTCAAAGATGAAATTGCCCATAGCTATTCATTATTTGCACAAAATGAAACCAAAAATTACCATAATTGTGTAAATCAATGTTTCAAATATGAAAATGCAATTAAGAACTCATTGGGGTCACAGGACCAAGCTTGGGGGGAATGCATAAAATGAGACTCACACAAAAGCTGTGCTGGAATGTCTCCAAGATGACGAAGATTATTGGAGTTATTGTCGGGTGTACGTCATCTGTGTAATCAAACATACTTATATTGAAAGGGTAATTATATGACCATGCTTGCATGAAAGCGAGACTGACAAAAGATGCACTGGAGAGCATGGAACATAATAGAGACTATTGGCCAATATGGATTTTGGTTGTCCTGTGATCGTTGTTTGCTACTGGTGGCAAAATGCTTCACTGTTCATCCAAGAGTAATTAATCTATTCTAATGAACATGACAAACCTGCCCCCTGAAGCAACTTGTTAATAAGTGTGGATGCTTACTATTAAACTTTTTAGTCAATGACCTAGCTTCACTGCAGCCATGCCAACAAATGTGATGTGATTCATCTTGAAAATACACTCATAGAAGTGTAATTTGTTGTTTCTTCTTTTATAGCATTCTATCTCCTCTTCTGGTAGAGTATGATAGCAACATAAGAGTTTCTCAGGAACAGGTGTCATTCTTGAAGGTACATGAAACCCTCAAATAATTACTATATTATCTTTTCTTTCTTTGCTGATGTAGAAACCCATTCAATCAATTAGGAGCTTGAGTAAATCACGAGATTTGAAAATGGGTTATATTGTTTGGTTTTCCAACATTGCAGTCTGGCCCCTTAAATTTTGTTGACTTTGTTTGAATTTTAGGAGGAGTTATCATCCTTGAAACAGAAGACAGACCATGTTGTACAGGAAAATACCAGGTACTTTGTTTACATGAATTATGCAGACAGACAGTGAATCTAACTAGACTCTTTTGAAATGATCATTATGGCTCTCCTTTTGTCCCAGATTTTCAAATTATGATAATGATATTGTGTTAATGTTTTCTGTTTAAACAGGTTACATGAGGAGTTAAGAAGAAGCATTGAGGCACAGATGGAAATAGTGCAGCAAGGTGAAGGGAGTGGTGTTGAGAAGGAAGTGATTGGAAACATGCAACACCAGCTTCAGCTACTGTCGCAGGTAATCTGGTATGGCCCTAAAGGTTATTACATAATGGAGTTGACACTTTTTGTTTTTGAGAGAACCTCACAAAATGCTCGGGTTGCAGATAGCACATCTTTTTGTTTGGGAATCAAACTTCATCAACCATGTTGGCCTGATTTTTAGATGAACCAGGTTGCTGTTAGCCAGGTGCAAGGGAGAGAGCGCATGGTTGCGAGTGATCTAGACTATCTGAGAATAGGGCTACAACCACGAGAGCTTTTTTGCTAATTTAGATAACATGTCCCGATAAAGCACTTTTTGTTTGGCCTCATTCTATGAGGACATCATCAGTTTTGAGTTACGTAGATGAGTTGAGTATTTTCTTTTGATAAAAGCCAGACTCAATAGTTAATAATTTGGGTGAAAAGATTGCTGAACATAAATCAACCACTTTTTTTTATATTATTATTGCCTCTATTACTATTTGAAATTGAAGGAAAGAGACAGCTACGTTGAACTGTGGCAAAATGCTTGCAGTGAACTGGAAAAGCTTCAGGAAATTGAAAGGGTATGTTTTGTTTTCTTAGTGGTAGATGAAGCCTTTGTGAACTTTATTAAACTTTATGAACTTTAGAGAAACAAAGACATTTGGTGTTTTTATTCATTATAGGAAAAAGATGGAGACCTTAAAGCCAGATCAAGGGGCATGGCAAGCTTGCAGGTAATGCATCAGTCAATTCCAGCAGTGCCCACCCCCCCCACCCCCCCCCTTGGGATAACCCCCAAGCGTTAGCATTTTTTTTAAAAAGTGGGCAAATTCCCCGTGGTGGGGACACATAAGCTGTCTAAATACCCCGGGGTGGGGACGAAAAACGAGGGCAAATGCCCTGTCCCCGGAATCGTCGCCTTCCAACACCTCTGCAGTTTTTTCATTAATCAGTGAATAAAATGTTCAACTGTTCAGTATGTTAATGCAGTGGTAAGACTCCTAGGACAACAGTAGGTGTTAGTTGCTTCTGATTATATTTATTCCTTTACATTTTGTTTTTAACATTAAATATTTCAAGTAAATGAAGAAATATCCAAAATTGAGAAAACACCTTTAAAAACATCAACAAGTTTTTCTAGTTCCTGACGGACAAGCTATTACTCCACAAACGCCTCGTCTTTTCTTGCTGAACTCATCCATGGCACTTTCAAAAACATGTGTGTCAAATGCCCAGCCCCTGGGCTGCGATCAAATTGTGAATGTCCCACCCCCGGGACTGAGAACGTGACACAAATGCCCCGCGGTTGCCGGGTGGGGGGGGGATGGGCACTGCTAAAATTGACTGATGCATAAATGATAATTTTAATTTATAACAAAGTTATATAATATAGTTAGGTACCATAAGAGGTTCACTGATTTGATGTGTAATAAATTAAAAAAATGTTATTGAGACTTTTAGAACATATTTTTTGGGTGCTAACAACTTGCATTATTACTGTTTGAGACAATGTGAAACACTGGTCCCTCGGCAAACCAGTTAATTTGGTTTCCTGAGGAGGGAGCTGAGGATAACATTAAAATAGCTGAGAAAAAAAGTAATGGACCAATAATTAAGCCTTAAGAGAATTCACATGTTATGGTAGTTGTCAGTTAACAATTGCAGGAAATAGTGCACTTCTACCCTCTGAGGCCATTGATTCTGCCATGTTGCCTGCTCAGACACTCTTTTTCTAGGAAGTAGTTTCATTTTTTTTTTTAAATAGTCTTATAATGTTAAGTTTCATATGATCTCCACGAAGCCAAAGAAAGCAAACACCGTTGAGAAGATATTCCTGGTGTATAATAATGAAGCTTTTTGCTTGTTTCACTGATTCCAAGTTGCAGGAATTTAAACCTTCTCGTCTCCATGCCATGTTTTACCACTTAAAAGCTCCACTTTCCCCTAATTCACTGAGAAGGAGCGAGTTTGAGGTTTTCAAGTTTCTCTAGATACCAGGTCACCTGTTTTTGTTTCAGTTGTCAATGGATTCCTGTCCTTGGTTTTTGGAAACTGCTTTCTTTTATTAGGAATAATATCCCTTTTTTAACTTTGTCCTGAAAATGGATCACTAGTCTTCATCTCTCTTATTTCAATTTCAGAATGACCTTCAGAAAGCCAGGAAGTTTGCCGAGGAACTCCAGTCAGTTAACAGAAAACTAAGAATGGTAAGAATCTGAAACCCGTTGCAGCAAAAAAAAGTGTTTCTCTATGTCACTGATCTAAATCTAAAATCATTTTTACTAGCCAATCAAAGGCAACCGACAGTCGTAGGCTCGATTTCCGCCGCTCTTTCGTGTCCGGTCTACGTTCCTCCCCGAAAAGAGACTTCGGGGGAGGAGCGCGGGCTCCTTTCCCGAACAGCGGCTGGTAATCGAGCCTAACTAAGTCGATGAACCAATCAGAACTCGTCCGGTACTCTGAGCGGGAGGAGACGCGTACTAATAAGGACGGGAAAAGTCGCATAACACGATGTGCGCAAAGGCTTAGAGAAGTAGCGGCAAGATAGCGCTAAAAGTGGGAATAGCCGTGTACTGCTACTGCCAAATGCGGCAAAGGCCGCGTAGTGCTAATTGCGGGAAAAAACACCTAAGTCTAAAGGCGGGAATAGACGCGTAGTGCCAAGCGCGGAAAATTTTCATAGTGCTGGTACAGGAAGAGTCGTGCGATCCGATTTGCTGTCAAAACTGGGTACGTAAACATGGAAGACTAGAAAATGTGAGAACATCTCCATGCAAGACGTGTATATCAAACTGGTAATTGGAATAACTGTGGCGCGTTTGTGGAGAAACTTGACGATAAATCTTCGACAAGACAGTGAAGACAGCCGCTCACATATAAGATATTTTGTAGAAGAAAACCTGTTAATTTTTAAATTGTTTTCATCAGTGCGTCAATAAAACACGTTAATTTGGCCTTGTTTACAAGACCCATTATTTATTAAAAATTCAATGTTTTTTTAAACATTGCCGAAGCGTGGTCAGTTGTGATTCAGACCTCAATATTAATATTTGATTGCGTTTTGTTTGTAATTAGCATTGCTTTATATTGTAACCAGAAAACCGAAATATCCGCAAGTTTGCCAAAAAAAAAATAAAATTTACACCCCCACCCATTTGTTAAAAATAGGTCTTGAAATAGTAGGAAGACGACCTAAGCTCTAACATTTAAGAGAGGTTATTTTAATTCTATTAAAACTTCTTATCTGATGTCTTGGCATTATAGGAACACGAGAAATTTCTCACAACAGCACAGACCCAAGATCAAGAAATCGACCAAGTCCGCGGCGATATGAGGTTTGTGGAATTTCTTTTTGGAATAATGATGTCTTCAAAGTCATGCGCTCGACGTCAGTTCAGTTTATTAATTGGCATGGCTTGTAGGCTGGATTTCCGCCGCTCTCTCAAGTCCGTTCTAAGTTCCGCCCCGAGAAGAGACGAGAAAAGAGCGCGGGTTCCTGTCCTTAACAGCGGCTGGTAATCGAGCCTCCGTGGCCTCGAGCTGACGACTAATCACGAGCTTAATGCCCTCAAAGAATACAAAATTAGAAAATACTACAGTTGGGGCGATGCTTTAGTGAGGAATAAATGCTTTTAGAAAAATTAATAGCCCAATGAAAATAGTTGCGCTCATTGGTTTAAAATCTCTATTACGCGATAGAAATCATAATCTAATTGTTTAATACGAACATTCATAGACGTTTGCGAGAACTCAAAAAAGCTGCCTGTCGGTTTTTGTTCTCACGGCATTTTCCGTTCTACCAAAACTTCCACTCATGTTTTCTATAGCTCGATCGAAACACAGTACATGTTTATTATTTCTTATGTTATTTTAGAGCTCCCAATTATTGTTGCCAGTCAAAAATCTTAAAATAACAGCAGTAGCTCCCTAGCATTGATGAGGAAGAAAATGACCTGATATCTTCAACTGATGTTTTACCAGATTCTCACTAGTCACTATAAATCTATGTCAGTTGGCAAAGAATTAGCATTTCAATCTTCAAATTGAAAGAGTTTGAACACCTTTCTCTTTCTTCTTTAGGAGATGCAAAGCTGAGTTAAAAAGCTGCAAATCTCAGAACGAAGAACTTCGAAAAACACTGGAGATAATGGAAGGACAAATAAGGGCTAGGGTAGGACTTTTGTACTCAGTGAAATAAGTAACTACTTAGCTCAGAATCTTGTTTTCCGCCGTAAGTTTAGTCTGTGAACAGGGGCGAGAGAGAGCTGGCTGAGAGTGAAGTAGCCGGGTGGGGAATGGGTTGGGGTTTGGGGCGTCGAAGCCTGTGGACTGGGATCTTTCTTCACGCTCTCTCTTCGCCCTATCCTCGACTAGAGATCCTGTACACAGGTCACAATAAACTAAACCTGACGCTCTCCCTTGCAGGACAGGGAAAGAGGTGGTGACGTTAACAGAGAACAGTCTGTGGATACACGAATAGAAGAACTACAGACGGCGCTCATTGAACTTGAGTCAAGGTTTGTGTGTGTGTGTTTTCTAATGCCCCGTCCACACTGCGCCGAGAAATATGAAAACGTAACAATCACCGGTTATTTTGGATTTGTGTTGGACGAAAACTTGGTCAGGGAAATCACACGATTATCGTGGTGTCATCGTTTTCAAAAGCTCCGTTATCAAAATGATTTTCGTCAACACCGAAACACAAAGCAGGCGTTTTCAAATTCCTCCAGTTTGAAGAGCGTTTTCGAAAAGCTCCGTTTTTATGACGGATTAGTGTGGGCGGTAGACCAAATCGTAGCAATAAAGCTGCGTTTTCATTTTTTTTTTTTCCGGCGGAGTGTGAACGGGGCCTAAATAAAATAACGCAGTTATTATTACATGTAATTCTTTCTGAACGTAAGCCATAGAGCAAAGAAATTGACATCAGTTTGTTACGTCATAACACTATCCGTAACATCCGGCACGAACAGGGAAAACGCTTGTTTATATCTAACCACGCCATGGAAAATGTTTCCCTCTATTCTAAGCAAAACACGTGAGGATGTTGATGATAGTGTGCAGATCTTCATACTGCTTGGATAAATCGTGTTTGTTTGTTTGTTTGGGTTTTTGCTCGTTTGGAAGCTGAGTTTCTTTTATATTTCGTATTCTTTTCTCATTGAGGGTCGCGAGTGACTAGTCCTCCCTAGTGTTGTTTTCTTTTGTTCCTGGTCTGTCTCAGTCCATTCTTTTTTAGTCTGGTTTGCGTCATGTTTTCTTGTAGTTTAAACACTTTTTGCTGATATTACCTGTATTTAGAAATAATCTGTTCTTGCAAACTGTTCTACCTCATGTTTTGTTTCATCGATCTAGATTTGTATTTTTTGTCTACAGGCTTTCCGCGACACTCAAAGAAGTCGGACGCCTCCGATCGGAGAAAGCGGAGTTGGAAGAAAGATCGGAGGTTTTACAGAAAAGATGGTATTTTACAACAGTTGCAAATATAAAACATAGACTTAGTCACAGCAAGTTTTCATGGACAAGTTTGTCCAAGGGGGAAAGGCGCAATGAGGTTAACGCTATGTGAAGGTCAGGCCACAATACCGGGAACTCTGTGCCGTACTATTTGCGATAAGTGTGAGGGTTCTTCAACGTCCCCTGCTAACCATGTCACACTGAAAATGCAGGAGACGGTGTCTGTGGTTCAGTTCATTAGATTCAGTTCATTAGAGTTCTTGCGTGTCTCATAGGCAACTGCGTTAATATTTTACAGAATGCGAATACTGCATGATACTGCAAGCTATAAACTGCTCCACATGTATCGTCTCCAATTTTCGTGTCTCTCACTCAGTTCTTCGTGAGTATTTTCAAGAAAATTTTTTTCTGTTTAGTGCTGAACAGGAACAGCGTGAATTTGAAGCCATCTCCCATGTGAGGGACAGTGTTCAGATGGTGGAAAATGCGATTCTGGAGAGAGATCAGGTGTGTATGAAATTGAAACAACCATGAAACTGAATGCGTTGAACAAGTCGCAGATACCAAATTTTAGTGAAATGTTTCCTGCCCAAATGAACATAGGCTCGATCACCAGCCGCTGTTCGGGAAAGGAGCCCGCGCTACGGGAAGGAATCGAGCTTAAAATGAACATAACTTTATTGCTTCCAAGTTTCCATGGCGACAAGAGGTAAATAGCCTTATCTTATCTTGTTAACAGGCTCTTGTCCGCGAGCAACAGAAAACGCGAGAAGTGAGCAGGCTACAGGAAGTCATCAATAAAATACTGAGAGAGGCTGGGAAAAGAACAAGAGAGGAGGTACAAACTTATTAAAACAAAGTTACTTCTTAATTTTGGCGCGAATTGTCAGCGTTAATTTATAATTTCACACGTAAAATTACAAAGTCGCCATGGCAACGTTTAACGAGAAATTTCTCGATACAGTAAACAACTCAAACCCCACGATTGTAACCGTAATTTGTTACGTATGATATTTAAAGGTAATCAGATGGCATTACTGTTTAGTTCACAAAAAGGGAATTCCCGCGTCTTGTTGCAGGGACTAGTCGAAGGAATCCCCCCCCCCCACCTCGTGCTTACACATAGCAATTCAGCGACCAAACGGGTCAAGATCTAGAGCTCTGAGCCTAATTACTTGTCACCATTTAATTATGCGTACTAATTTACAATTTTGCAAAAGATGAAATTCACTTGTTTAACGTGAGCTTTCTTCACTTTGGTGATATTTCTTGCCAGGTGGATTCTGTTCGGAACCAATGCAACAAAAATATTCAGAAATTAATGGAGGAGATGCATTTCCTGGAAATGGTGAGTACGAGGGATTTACTGTTCTGAGAAATTCTAATGAAAATCAGATCCAAAAGTTGTGTTGTGCATGGTGACACCAGCTGTATTCAGTGGCATATCGTGTAGCGCCTTTCTGTTTCCTTTTTTTGATAACTGAAACATACCTCCAGCAACAAGCCAGGGCTTATCCAAATTCAGAAGTTGGAAGGTAGAAAAGTAGCTCTAAATTAATTTGGAGGGCTGGAAATCAACCCAAGTAGTTTATTTTTCTGAGCGAGAGACCACGCGAGGGAAGCGAAAAGTATGGCCTCACAGGAACTCGAGTAGATCGCTGTTGTTTTACGGCCTGTACGAGGCCAGTCGGGAGCAGGTCGTGTTAGTTCGTGGGTAATTACAGCAAGCTAGATAAGAAGTGTGCAGTTGCGACTTAATGTTTCGCCACGCAGCACTGAGAAGCTTGAAAATAGAAAATAAATTCAATAAAATAATTTTAAGAACTGAAACTCGACCCAGGTATTTTATCAGGGTTCCCTCGCGCGGTGGAGATTGCCAAGGACATGGGACTGGTGGACGACCTATAGGGTTTACAAGTCAAGTAGCCTTCGTCTGCAGACGAACCTGCTTTACCGAGTTATTAAGTGCTCAACCTACTTTATTAGTTTGAGGGCACGGACTTGCGTAAACACTTTTTGTGCAATTATTGAGTTTATAGGCCTATATAGTGTATTTATATTAACTTGCAAGACAAAAATACTCATGCTTGGCTCGAGTCGCGCTCGTGAACAATAGTGAAAAGTTGTCTTTCTATTCATGCATGAGATATCTCATTGTCCCCCAAGTTCAGTTTCCATCGAATACAAGAAATGATCCTTGCATACATTATTGTAATGTATGCTTTATGAAATTGAATAAATTATGAAACCAGTCGATTTGTTAGTGACATCAAAAATATGCCATGCTTGTTGACATTTTCCTGATGAGACGCGGTAGAGACGCTTTGTGCTGTAGCCCACAGAACTAACTGCTTTTAGTCGAATTGTATTTCACGATATGGAAAAATCTCCGGCTCGGCCAAGAGATAAGAGGTGGATCTTTGAATATTACCCGGTAATTTAGCTTTTGTTTTCGTTTATCTCCCGCTGAATGTTGAAGGAGTGGAGTTCGTTATTATTTTATGATTATAGTATGTAATCGGTTCGCTTGAGTGATCCCGTAATTTTAGCTTTGTTTCGCGTTCGCCGAACGAAATTTATACATTTATATATACACATGCTTATGATCTTTATACCTTAGAGGTTGCTTGTCATTTTAATTTTTGCCCCAATCGGTGAAGCAATTTATATTCTTGCGGCTTGCGTTGTTAGGTAATTTACATAATTGTTGGTAATTTAGTCAAAGAACACACGGACTTCTGTATCCAAACCCATCGACACTAGGTCAAGCCTGACTGGATTCCTGTGGATTGAATTCTAGTACACAATAAACCACACATAAATCAGTTTCTTGGCTGGGCTATTAGTTGACTATCGTAAATTTCGTTTTGCAGCGAACCTTTTCGAATTTAAATTGCTTCCATATTACAGAATTTTCTCCGAGCTGCGTCCACGCAAATGTCGCTGGGCAGCAATCGCTTTGGAAATTTAACTGCTTTGATTATTTCCTCATTTAAATTAGTAAGGTTTTAGTCCACATTTTTTCAGCGTCAAGAGTTATGAAAGAGGCATATTTATTGCGTGACACTATTCGGTGACAATGTGCTGTCACGCAGTGTAGAGGCACCAGCTCCGTAGCCTGCGTAAACCGTCAGTACTACATCGGGGATTTTGTGACACGACGTCCGGCTGTAACGCGGTCTACAGGTCTGCGGCGTTTTCAGAAGTAAACATTACGGAAATGACTTTACTCTGCACAGCTGCGCGCTAGTATTTGTAATAAGCTACAATAAAAAAATGTCAGGTTTAAGCTGTCAAAAATTTCTTTCTCAGGAAGGAGCGGAGAAACAGGCTCAGTTAGAGAGATCACTCAGAGAAAAAGCTGCGGTGGAAAAGGAACTCGAAAAGGTCAGTTTCACGCCGCAAGGCACCTATCTGTCATGTTCATAGTGATCTTTTGCGTTTGTCGAGTAGGCAAACAGACGAGCGAGCGCGAAAGTCACCTCGCACGAGGAGACGCAACACACGAGTTTGCGTCGCGTCTTCTTGTGCGAGATGAACTTTGCGCTCCTCTAATCCAAAGGAGAGTTATGGACTACACGCAGTGAAGTCCGGGCATTACGGTCTAGTATGTGACCAAAATGCTTCTTTATAATTGTTATTTTTTCTTGTATTTTTTTAATAGTTGTATCAAGAGGGACCGTCCGAGATTGCGCGGACAGGGATGACCTTTGACGAGTTACAGAAACGGACCGGTCAGGCCGAGAGAACCCGAGACGAGGCTTTACGAAGAGTAGACAACCTGAATTCGACGCTCAAGAAAATAGAGACCAAGTGAATACTTAGTTCTACCTTTAATACGCAGTTTGTGTTTTTAGTGCAAGAAGTGGCTCGAACGCAAGTGTGATTTTAGGGAGGTTAAGACGGCGGCGCCGTGGACAACGTTGATAAAAAAAAACAAATTTAGATTTTATCAACGAATCTCGAGATACTCTAAAGTCATTTAGTTTTTTTCAAAGCTACATGTAATTTTCTTAATCCATGAGCGTTTGTGTGGTTTTTTATTTTGTATAAATTAATTTATAATTTAGATTTTTGAGTAACGGTACCTAGGTATACCTAAGTGTATTTTGCACGAACAAATTGTTGTGGTTGTCGTGATATTTAAGTTATTCTTGTGTCGCTTTTCTTTTACAAATAGACATGAACAAGAAAAGTCTCAGGGTGTCTCGGAAATAAGCGAACTAAGAAGAAGAATAACACAGCTTGAAGTGGAAAATGAGGAAATGTCAGACAACAGACTTCAACTGATAGGTAAACTACTTTACTATTCTTAACGTTTTTGCTGTAAATTATACCTCTATGTCAGATCATACCCTAGAACAGAACATTTTAATCGTCTCCTCGTTATTCACCCTCCCGCGCAGACGTTCTTAGGCTTGTCACGCGTTGAACGTGGAAAGGAACGCGTGACAAGCCTAAGAACGTCTGCGTGGGAGGCTATGGGTTACTATTTTTGCTTTAAGGTGAGTTTGTTGCACGGAACGTTGTTGCGAGTTGTCCCGTGTAACATCACCTTTAGAGGTTTGGATTTTCGTCATTTTGCATAATGCTTCGATATTTTGTATAAGGGCAACGTTCAGTGTGTATCTTTGTCATCTGAAGATTAATAGACCTTTTTAGCGTATGTAGTTTGTAATTCCAATTCAGGCCACGTGTTGTTACTCTTGAAACTATTTTTGCTTTGAAATATTCAACTAGTCGAATACCAAGTGGTCTGCAGCAAGAAAACAAACCACCTTGTCAAAAAGGTCTGCTATTTGTGTTCCCAAAATGTTTGCGACTTAATTTCGGTAACCAGTTTTTTCGTCCTGAAAAGCCGAAATTTTCAGTGTTCTGTTTTTTTTTACAGATGAAATAGACAAGCAAAAACGAGAACTTCTGTCTGCCAGACAAGCAAAAGAGGCTGCTGAGCACCAGTGCACCACAGAGGTATTTATTGGGAAAGTTGTGCTTTCTTATCTTGTTCAAAGTTGTACGGCATTTAAATAAAATAGATTTTTAGGTCTCTTTTTACGAAAAAATCTTTGTTGTTTTTTTTCCGATTCCTTAGCCAATCAAAATCCTTGTTGGTCTGATTTTCAGAGGCTTCACAGGCTTCACAGGCCCATCCCTTGTATGTGCCGTTTTTTCTGGCTCAGAAGTTTAAAAAAACAGCAGCAACGTGAAACCGAAAAGCTGACATTTGTAGTAATACTAAATAATATTCTTTTAGTAATTCCCAGTCCTGTTAGCTATGGCGTTTAAATTTACCTTCTGCTTTCTTATCAACTTCAGCCGTTAAGGTGTGATTTAAGCCTCAGCTATCCTGTTATTTGCAGGTAGCATCGCTTAAACAACAGCACGAGCTACGTGAAAGAGATTTTGAATCGCGGCTGCGCAACGTCGAGGAAATGAACAGGCAGTCAGTAAACGAACTCAGAGAAATGCTCAATGGACAGCAGAAACTTGGCGCTCAGTAAGTTTAA
>OMLO01001133.1_pt1 | contig 19842 bp, 10 predicted proteins | sample 1674811 | NCBI WGS metagenome assembly OMLO01 (sample SAMN06265003, study PRJEB25207) | coral metagenome | isolation source: Coral host | place: Mexico:La Bocana,Puerto Morelos, Mexico | collected 2008-11-13 | reverse complement strand
GTTTTTTTTAAACTCTGTTATTGAATCGCTGCCACACTTTCCTTGAATGTAAGTGCTGTCAAGAAGTCCATAATTCATTAACAAGATGCCAGTTGATGACTTCCTAATTCTCATGACCCGACTTGTGGGGTATAAGGGAGAAATTAGATATCGACCATAGCATTGGATTAATGAATTATTAGACCCGCGGGAGATAACTGAATATAAAACGTGCGTTAATTTCCTCTTGCCGCTCTCCGTACGAGAGGAGATTGACATCCTAGTAAGTGTAAACAACAACTCTGACTGAAATATAAACCATTGAACGATTCTAATGTTAATGTCTAAGCGCTAATGCTTCGCATTTTCACGAATTTTTCTACGAAAGGACGGGGAGCAGTCGCCGCTTGAGAGACTTTCGCTGGAGTGGAATGGCAAATCTTCGTTGCCCACTATTCCTTGGACTTGCCCTCTTGATTACAACATCGGCAGGTAAGGAAAGCTTTGAAACATGTTCGCAGTTCTTTATTGTTTAGCGAGACGCTGTTCCGTTACACAGATGACTTTACAACAGATGGGTGAATGGCCATTTCATGTTTCTGTTGAACGGTAGAATCCATTCGCGCAAGTCTCCAATTTCTGTGGTGTTGGTTTTGCAAAGTCAGTAAATGCTTGTACGGCGGAATTTTATTCAAGTTTGTTACTTAGCTAAGCGCTACCATTTTCATTATACAACACAAGTTCACTATCGACCTAACGAGACTGCATCGAATTGTTTGATGTCTCTACAACATACCTAAAATTACTACAAAAGATAAAACCGCTTAGTTCTTTCTCGCCGTTTTGCGTCCCGTGCCATATTTTTCTATCCCTAAGTCCTTTGACCTCTCGTGGCCGACATAACGCAAGACCAGACACCGATGAAAAGTCTTTGGTTTATTTGAATTTAATGCATCTGTTCCTTTGTTTTACTTGTATTCCTTTCCTCTCTATCGATTTTAATGAAGTTGTCGCACGTTATGACTATCAAGGACTTCAATATAAACTAACCTACGAGTAAAATGGTCTTATCTTCAGTTTATCTAAGACATGTGCGTGGCCACGACATGTATCACCTTGCCTCGATCGCTATCAGCTAAGAGAATTCTCCCCATTCTTTGGATGGTAGAGCTACTATTAAGTTTAAATCTTTTGTTGTTATCTGCATACTCTTTTTGTTGTTGATAGTACTAGAGAGCTAAGCTTTATAGTTATTGAACTGAAGTAGATATTTTCAATATCTGGACGTGAGTGTGACCACCGGAGATCGCCACATGACGTTTATAATGTTTATCGTAATGTTGAACTGTCTCGCTTTCCCCATTTTTTGAAGTAGCTTAGAGGATGATCGAACTCACAAGGGAGTTCACATCTGAACTAAGTTAGACTGATCATGATTTGCAAGGGTTTGTTGATTTTAATTTCCTCTGTCGTGCCGCCACAGTACACGTGTGTAGCATACGCGTGTTTCACAAAGCTCGCGCGCAGCCTGTGTCCCGATCTCGCTGTGTCACACAACTCAATGTTATCTCCATATGTCGCTGTTGATCTGTAGCCTTGTTTCTTGCTGGTCTCTTGCTTATCATACATCAACTAAATCACTCCTGTTAATGTTACTTCCCTCACTTTTCATACTCTATAAATGTATAGAATGTTGTAGGCCATTATTATAATGTCCACTCACATGTAGTCATATGGAAGCCAGGCAGAAAAATTATGAAGCCTGGCTTCAATATTGTACAGCTAGTCCATGTATTTCATATATTGGATATTCCACATTACATATTCCGTATTTGCTTTGCTTTTACGCAGTGAACTGAGTGTTTACTACGCCAAAGACCACCATCATCACTGTAATAGAAAATAGGCACAGCTATCGTCTATTCAGTCAAGAGTACAAATTTTGTAGTAGTCTGAAAATCACTGTCGGTTACAAATTGAATGGACATCATTTCTACTTCGTTTTTTTTTTTCAAACATGTCAACTGTACTGCATTTATTAAATGGACATGTATCTTGTAAAAGGACTGAATGACCTTTTTTTCGATGACATTTTTAAAACGATCTTTAAACATCGAATCTACCATCGATTTCTAATTAGTACTCACGGCAGACTCAGTAGCCAGCTGTGAAAACGCCTAGTCGAATGAAAAAGTGAGATGATGTTTTCAACAATTCAGAAGTGAAAATTTCGTAACCTCAAACGCAATATCTTTTCTTCCGGATATTTAGTTGTAAAGTACTTGACCAGGGCATTCGAGATGCGTTGCTTTCATGTATTTAAGGTGTCATTTTTTCTCTCTAATTTAACGACATCGACAGACTTTTCTTCTTAAAAGATCATTAAATCTACATAGTTTGAATTTGAAGAGCTTAAATGTGGCCATCTCTTCCCGCGTAAAGGTTTTATTTTCAGTGATTTGAACAAAAATAAAATGATTAAATTAAAAAAACAAAAAACAGGCTGCTTTCTGTTCAAGCATTATGGGAGCATTATAATACTGATCTAGTCTTTTCTCTTCACTCGCAAATAACTTCTACCTTTATTTATAACTGCGTGGATATTTGCACATTTCTGTCGTCAAAACAAGCGTTTCTTGTTAAGGCAGCTTGCTCACATCTGTCTAGCCACCGCTGTGTTTTAAGTTGTTTATGTAGTAATGTGTTTGCCAGCTCCATGCTGTTGAGTCTTTCAATTAACCCAAGGGATTAACGGAGTCCCTGTTTATCTCATTTCCTAAGATATACATTATAAAGCTCTGACCTGCAAAAGGGGGTCATTCTGTACCAGTCTGACCTTCATTCTTGTCGTTTCTAATAAGTGAAAATAAGTTCTTCGAAAATATATATTCTTGCATGTCACACCTGGAATTTAGCCAGTTATGTTATTTTATGTCAAAACCCATTTCATTTTAAGTGTGCTGTTGTACAGGTCGGGTCGCTTTTCACGCTTTTAATCAGCTTTTTTCGAGCTTCACCCTCTGCAAAGCTTTGGAGTGGAAAACCCATACATGGTAACAAAACCGCGCACGACGAGAATGGCAATTCTTTAAGGAATCTACGCCCTAGCTTCCGGAAGGCCCCGTGCGGTGTTTGTGTCCGTTTTACCTACAAATTTGCCCATCCGCCGTTTTCCACTGTTTTTAACGAACATTTGTCAAAACAAATCTAATGTATGAGTTGAAAGCTTTACCGCACTGAAGTTTACAATAAAAATAGTGGAAAGTAAATAGCAAAGTTGCGAAACATAATAAGGTCTTTAATTTTTTGACAACCTCGTGGATTTCCTGCTAAAGCGTTACTTGTCTTCGAGGTTGTCGTGTTAATCAAAGACGTTTTGTCACACCCGTGTAGACCTGTGTTGTTGCTATCGGGACATTAATCTAATCAGGGAAAATCAGATGAAGCTGCGGGTCACGCCTAGAGGTGACGGCTCTTTAACATGCAATCCTGTCTGGTTTGAACATGTGACGCAAAGAGAAAATAGCGGCTATATATTTCGTTTTCGTGTTTCCAAGAACTACGACGAACTCAAAACGACAAAAACACGGCTTCGTAGCAAGAGCTCTCATTATGACAAGAGTTTGTCGATGAAAGAGATGAACGGAACTGTAAATAGGCTTAAATTAAAAACAATGAGTGAAGTTTAGAGACCACTCGACCACACTTGACTAGAGTAGGAACTGCTTTGTACACTTTTCTTTAACCCCTTTCTATTCACAAGCCCGGAATGTGTACAGTTCTTTTCACCATTCATATCGTTCAGTGTTATTTTAACAAGAATTTGCCCGTCCTTTGAGACAATGATTTCAAAGCGAATTCTTTGCTCCTTTTACTTTCTTTTACCGTCTGCTTCCGGTAGACTATAAATATTTACTGGAAAGAGAAAAATGGTATTGACTTTGTTGGTAATCTTTGAAAGTTATGGAGCAAAATCAACAAAAAGAGACCTTTCAGTTAATGCATGCCCAGAATAAAAGAAACAACTTAAATCTGCGCATAACGTATGAGCACCAGCGAGATTGCCACTTTGGGACCGTGATCCCGTAGGGCGTGCTATATGCATTGAGTAGCAATTGAGTAGAGTGCATTGCTGTTCTGCTGGAGAGAAATGTAAAATGATGGCAAGCATACATATATGCATTGAGTAGCAATTGAGTAGAGTGCATTTCTGTTCTACTGGAGAGAAGGGTAAAAAGATGAAAAGCAAACACATTTTGTAGTTTTTGATACTCTTTTGTCTTTCTTCCTCGATATCATGAGGAGAAATGTTCAGAATTGTTCATGTGGTCCAAACAGACAGTATATCGGTGTGTGACATCACAAAAAAAAACAAAAAAAACTAGCCCTCATTTTATCTTCTCGTCATCTAATGGGGTTCATTTTTCGTGGGGTTTTCGAAATCTTGCCGATAAGATAAGCTCAAGATTGCGGTCACAACAGATAAGATACGAAATTCTCACACCCTAGTTTCACAGACAGTTGTTCTTTTCCACACGGCTTTCACAGTTATAGTAGAACCTCGATAACAGGAAGGGCCAAGGGACAGGAAAAATATGTTTGCAGTATAACGAGGTTTCGTTGTGTTGATTTTTTTTCTATATATTTTGCTATTACTAGGGCGATAAAAAATTGTTCGTTATACTGACGATTTCTGTTATTTTAATATTTACGATAGTCTAACATTTGTAATCTCTAGCTGAAAAGCGTTGCACCAGGTGCGTTTTTAAAATCATTGTATAAATCGTCTTCTAAAGGCTCTACCACTTTGCAAACATCACAGTGAAAAATCCTTTAACTATCCTTATTATGGGATTAAGATGATCGAAGATCTATCAGGAACCTCTACCATCCTCAACTGTGTGCAACTTCTTAACTCTTATCGCAACTTGGCAGACTGCCATTTTGAAATTGATGGATTAATCGAACACGTTACAGCGATAGGTCGATAAAATGAAATACAATAAATGGTAAAGATGTATAAAGGGTAAATATGTAGGACCTAAGAATCCAGAGCATCCATAGTTCATCACAAACTAATCATGAGCAGCGCACAACTTGATATTGTGTATAGCGTGTGGGTGGTCAGATACAGAAATAAACAGATCATAAGTATGGTATTGGGAATTGGCCTGACGGACCTTAATTATTAGCAGCTTGCCTATTTTTTCCATGATAAAACGGATCGATTTATATCATAAATCTGCAGTTTAAATATAGTCCAATTAAGATTGATCGTTAATGATATCGCGATTTAAAAAATGTACGACCTGGACATTAGACATGCAGGCATGCAGACATTAGACATGCAGAGACTAACTGTTCTCATCAGTTTTGTAGCTCGTACGAGGTGCTAAAAGTATAATGTACAAATGTTACCTACATGTTGAGTGAGGATGGAAAAGATTAACACAGTATTACAAACGACTTACTTGAAAATTTAAGCTTAACTTTTCAAGATGCTTAAACCGTGACGCACCTCTTGTAAGCATGATAATACCTGATTAGCAGCTAATTTTCGTTCTAAATGGATTATAGTTCTTAAAAATTAATGAACTAATCGGGAGTATACAGCCAACATGATAAGATTATGAAGATATGGTCCCGTTAACATAAACTGAATATAAAAGAAATGTAAGTGAACCCAAGAGAATTCTGGAGCGCTCATTAGTCTAGATTTATGGTTGATGAGAGTATTGACCATGAACATAACTGAAACTGAAAGGCAACGTTAAGTCACTGTCGAAGATGGTAGTAAATTGTCGCAATTTTTTAAATTCAAGATTCTGCAGTTACGACAGTAACAATTACGTTTGACTTGACATCTTGAGAAATTACCACCGTGTGTTTATCATGAGCAATGCAAAAGACAGCTCTAGCTGTATGTTATTAAAGACAATCTTAAAAGCAGATTGCAACGACTGCTGCAGATAATAAATCAAACCATGGTCGTTACAGCTAAGACATTCTGTGCGAATCTTTTCGTCCCCTTCCGAAGCAAGATGTGCTGACTAACTCCAGCAAGTCAAGCATGTTCAAAACATTTACTGGGAACTAGTCTATGTATAAATCATTAGATATAAATAAAACTTACTTTCGACCTATCAGTGCTGTACTTTGAATTCTCTCACTGAAATTAGGTCAATATTGTCGATGTGCACGACATCATTTCGGTTTGGGATCCAGCGATATCCTAATACATGGGGAAACCGTCTCTCTCACATGATCCCAAAAGAACGAATTCTCGTTACCTTTCTTTTTTACCTTTTTTTTCAGGGCAGGCTACAGTCCAGCGAAAAGCCAGACAGATTGAAGAAGAATTCTATATCCCAGGTTTTCATATTTCTGTATTGCAGTGTTCGAGATGTTTCACACTTTATCATTTTAAAGAGTAAACCAGTCATTCCTTCACTCAGTACCTCTCTCTGCCAGGTGTATTAATGGATACCGGTGAAATGGGAATTACTCATTTTTCACAATCACACATTAAGAAGTCATCTCACTTACAAATGAACTAGTTGAATTTCAGTTTACAGTTAACTATGACCCCATTTAACACAGTCTTTCGTGTTTGATATTACATACAGTTCAATTGATTCATCCGACCAAAAGACCTTTGACTTAATAGCGCCCAGTGGCAAAGTGGTCGAGCAATGATAGTTACCGTTCCGAGGTTAGACAGATATTGTACTGAAGGTGGCGGTGAGAAATGGTGGGGGAGCGGAGGGAGGGAACGTGGAATGCATAGACCTTTTGACTGCTGGTAAATTAGAACTGTTCAACTGGTCCGCGACGGTGTAAAGGAGGACTATTCAACTGGTCCTACACGTCTTAGTCTCTAACCGTAAAACTAGTTTTACTAATTTTACGGTTGTTGTCTGTTCATCAGGATCATGTCCACAGGGCTGGATAGGAGACAGTGGATCGTGTTACCTGCCTTATGTGCACGGTAAAACGTGGCAGGAAGCAAGCGAGACCTGCAAGGAAATGGATTCGTACTTGGCACTGTCCAAGACCCAGGATGAAAATGAATTCATAGCAGTAGAAGTGGGAAGACCAGAATCTCGTGTCTGGATAGGTCTTCGCAGAAGTGAAGGCGAGTTTGTATGGAGTGACGGCAGTAAATCCGACTATGTAAACTGGGGCCGTACTGAGCCTAAGGATGCCTCAGTTGTTGGTAGAGATTGCGTAAGTCTGCTTCCTGAAGACATTTTCTATTCATGGGAGGTCAGGAACTGTAACGAACGACAGGCGTTTATTTGCGAAAGAGGTAAGGAGACTATTATGTTCAATACCAATACAATTCAGACGTCAATCACGACAGGTGATGTATTCATCCACACGTGTGCTTTGCGAGCGAAAACAACACGAAAGATGATCTCTAACTGTTTGCTTTCACACGTAGTATTCTTGTTAACAGCTTTTCGGTCATGTCCGGCAATGATCTGTCTAGGCATTTCGACAATATACTGAAAATCATGATGTAGTGTTTGAACCTTGCTTCTAGTAAACTGGCGTTAGTCTCTGGCAAACAGATGAAAACGCCATTTATCTACACGAAGACCAGTGGTTCCTTAAGTGCTTAGTTGGTCATGCAAATTAAGTCTTTGTTGCTACAGAACGAATAGTGAAAGCTGAGGTTCAAAGCTTCAAATTTTAACTAAAGAGGCGAATGACCATGGTTATAATTGACAACGGCGCGGTAACAGTGCAATTATTTAAAGGACTGGTACAATAGAATTTGTCACTTGCGTTTATTGCCAAACTTTTTTTGGAAGTCCTGACACAACCACCCCGTCAAATTCAATTCCAATGCATACACATGCATTAATCGAGTTTGCTGCATATTTTTAGACTTGGAGGCCTTTCTCGTTCTGGCCAACTCCTTGAAAAAACATTCGCTGACTTTGTCGTCCAATTCGGGTTGTCACGCAAAGCTATTAGGACACTATATTACGTAGAGACCTACAATCATGGACAAAAGTACTTGGGACACTTGTGTAATGTAACGAATTATCTGTGTTTTACAACTGAAGTTTGAAAAAAGCGCTGCTATATTTTTAAAAATGCGTTGCCGTTTTCCCTTCCAGGGCAATGCAATATTGAAAATGAGGTGAAATTGCAGGTACTAGTTTTCCTTTCCTCCACACCCCCTTTTTGCTTTTGCCCCATGCTTTCGCGCGACTTCCCCTTGGCTCTCGCTTTCTCCCGCTAAAAGGAAACGGAAAAGACTGCTACGCAGGCTACACTGTATGTGGAGCGGGAGGGGGGGGAGGGGGTCAAGTTAGGCAAGTGCAGTTATATTCGCGTCTGGCGAGTTCTGGCGAGTGCGCAAGAGCGCAAACAAAGGCAAATTTTGAAAAAAGCGCTGCTATTCTTTGAATAATGCGTTGCCGTTTTCCCTTCCAAGGCAATGCAATGTTGAAAATGAGGTGAAGTTGCAGTTACTAGTTTTCAACACTGTATGTGGAGCAGGAGGGGGGGGGGTGAAGTTAGGCAAGTGCAGTTATATTTGCGTCTGGCGAGTTCTGGCGAGTGCGCAAGAGCGGATAAAAGGCAAAGAAAAAAAGGCATTTGTTTATGATTCTAGCCAGGTAGTTCTCCCAGGTGTAACCTTCTCCGAACACACCATCATGGTATAGAGAGGATATTACGCGGTAGAAAGAAGAATAAATTTATGTTGGAGTGGGAAAGAAGATACCTCACCCGTTCGCTTTGCTCACTCCCCGGGCTCAATCGCTCAATTATTAGATATTGCTCTTGCTACAAGACCATCATTTTCATATTTTGGAGCTAACGTGTGATGTTTTTTTTATAATATGGGCAATAAAAGTACATGATGGCGATACAATGCAAATACCAGTTTCAACTAAAGGCTCAATCACTAACATAGTCGGTGCAATCAAGCAAAATAAATTCGAACTATTTTTAAGTATTGAAAATTAAATAGAATTCATGGTTACTTTTTCGCCGATAGGTGCCTTGCCTCGATGGGGCTACTACTTGGTGTACAAGACACAGTTGATGTAAAACAATAGGAAACAAAAGGACAAAAGAACAAGGAAAACAATAAAAACAATAGGTTTGCGAGGGATGTCCTATTGTGACGTATCCTGTGTCTTCTACACCAAGAAGGAGCCCTCGATTGATGGGATGGCAATTCTTCTACGTTTTTTAATTTTGGACACAGAGCACGAAATATTTCATGATTTCTTACCGTTCCACCGGTATAGTATCCTCTATTTCTGTTTCTTGTACCGTTTCGATAAATTTCCTGGAGACCTTTTGCATCGTGTTTCGTTGTTTCTGGTTTCCTCGTTTTTACCTGTTCGGAAAACGCAATTACTTCGTCGTCGCTGAGCAAAGCAAATCTCCCATCGGCCACCGCCGTTACGAACACCTAAAAAGGCGGGAATCGTGACGCCATTTTTCGATATGTCACTCGCAAGAAAATACGCCATTCGAATCCCGGGTCTATTGATTGATAGTTTTCTACGAGTGTTCAAGTTTCAAGTAAAGCACAAAGTCTTTCATATAATGAAAGACTTCGGTATAGCAATACTTCATATCCACCACACAACTGGTCCACAGCTACAAGCTGACGCAATAACATGGTAATCACTCGTATGATTACAGACCGAATTGGACTCCACTCAGTCCTATTACCATTACTAATCACGTTACGCGCCTTGAGAAAACATATTCCCGGCGTAAGAAACGTCCAGACAACTCGAGACTAATTTCATGTAATGGGAAACGTAGTATATATACGAAATCGACGTATGCACGCAACAAGTAATGTAACCTGTTTATTCTTCGCCATATATTTGTCATCTATCCGACTGCCGAACTAGAAACTAATAAATGTTTCGGAAGAGCTATATCGAAAATTCGCTGCAAAATCCATTCTGTTCCATTTTAAGAGGGCCGGTCAACAGTAAATCGTACCTGCATACTTAACCGTTGGCTGATGCCATGTTTTCACACTTCTCTTCTCTTTGCTCTTCTTCTATTTGCTACTCTGACCTTACTTATTATTAACAATCTCTCATAGTCTAATGACGCACCTGAACAATAATTTGTTCTTTCAAGTTTAGTCTCGTTTTGTCTTTAAAAAGAATGTACCACGATACAATTGCTTTCGAAATAGAAAATGTAACAGGTTGGAATCTCATGCATGTCTTGGCGGCGGAAATTATGGAGAGTGCTGAAACATCGGTTGTGATTGAGAGCACTAGAGGACCCCTAGATGAGGATGACAAAGTCATACCAGAAGAACCATCGACAGAAAGCGAGACACCGACACCTACAGAGGTTTCTGCAAAATCACAAGAAACAGGCACACTACCAACGGATGTTTCTGATTCTTCTGCTATAACATCAGAGGAAACGAGGATGCCTATTACAACATCAAAAGAACCAGTGACAATTGCTATCGAGGTTTCTACAGCATCAGAAAAACATGACGCATCACCTATTGTTGTTCCAGTAACATTCCCTGATGTTTCCACAAGAGTTGTCGAGACACCACCCTCTACTGTCGAGACGAAACAAAACGAAACAGCTGGATCGACGAAGCCTTCTCCTACTGCTCCTTTTAAGACAGAACCCGTCATTGTGGCTACTCGGTCGGAAATATTCACTGAGGGACCAAGTGAGGTTGGTGCTCAAGAGGGAGATAAGTGCAGAAGTGGCGCGCATGATTGCTCCAGTAATGGTAGATGTATACCACTTGAGGAGTCCTACGACTGTGAGTGTAACCTTGGTTTTGAAGGCGATGGAAGAATCTGTGCAGGTATGCTTATTTGTTTTTTTTTTTTAATTTCCCCGTACCCACGCATATGTTCGAGTAACCTTTATTTTTATTTGGCCGAAAAAGTAGACCGATTCTTGTCCACATGACTGTCTTGAAATCGCTTTCACCTGTCCACTCGACAATGTGAAAACGCATAGAAAACAATAAATATTTTACGTTAAACTGTGCACCTGGTTACGTTGGACATTAGGACAGCTCTGAATTAAGTTCTAATGGTTAGTTAGCGCTTGCGATAGTCTAACAATTATATGCGTTGTCGGGACTGATGGAATTCCCATCCATGTCAGCTCTTGGGAATCTTTGTTGTATTTAAGAATTCTTTATCGTTCTGCAAAGTAACCTCATTTTGAAGGGTGTTTATTTTTTCTTTATTTCGTCTTTTAGATATCGATGAATGCGGAAGTGGGTCCAATGATTGCCATGTGAACGCAACATGTTACAATCAACCGGGGAGCTATTACTGTCAATGTATGGAAGGATTTGTTGGAAGCGGAAAACACTGTGAAGGTAGAAATTTAATTATGCTTTATAGAACACCAGCACTCTATGGAAAGCACAAGGTGCATACTGCATAGTTTAATGAAATGTATGAATGCAAGGAGAATCTAACTGATACAATTTCTTAGCTGCTCCCAAGTGGTTTTCCCCTTTTATTTACATTATTAAGTACTGAGTCATCCAGAGGTAACATTCAGCAGAGCTAGTGAAATACATTTTGAACATATCTTACACGAATATGTGTTATAAATAACAATTACATTATGAGCTCGAAAATTCTAGAGCGACTAATCTAATGGTTTTAGTAGAATTTACTGGTCGTTCAAAACTTTATCTTTATCCTGTTCACAAACACTTTGAAATCACAAAGAAGTGGTTTAGTATCACTTTCTACAACAATAGACAGTGAGTGGCGTAGCCAATCAGAGAACGGCGTTCGTGATAGAACGCTGTAAATATTTTGTTTAGTGTTTCAAATTTTCTGTTCGTAATGCCATCTCCGTCGTTGTTTATAATATTGCTTAACAGTCAGGCCATCATCATTGAAGACGACTACACTGGAAAGGCTGCCAACGACAACCTTAAAAAATAAATTTTATCATTCTATTTTAACTGAAGATCATAAAAAAAGCAAACGATAAATGATAAAAACGAACCTCACATCACGACCACCACGATTATTCTGCAGGAACAAAAGGTTGTCTTGTTTAGTCCAGGTCACTTGCGCGCACTGATAACTTTTGCAGTTAGTGCTTTAGGTACTGTGCAACTGGAATTGTTCAAGAGCGGTTCGCAAATGACTTTCAATAGCGGTTCGGAAAAGATAAAAAAGTAAGCTCTTGAAAAGGCTAAGAGAGGACAGAAGAGGTATGAATAAAGTTAGGTGGAAGAGAACCTAATCAGCCCCGGCAAGGGTCATCACATATCTAAAATGAAAGACGTTAGATTTTTCATATGTAGTGAGTGCAGGTTTTTGTTAATATTTTTTAGACGTTAATGAATGTAATAATGGACAAAACGACTGCCATACGAATGTTTCCTGTTTCAATGTCCCTGGTGGTTATTACTGCAAGTGTAATAAGGGATTTGTCGGAAATGGTCAACTTTGTCAAGGTGAGTCACAATAAACGTCTTCTGAGTTACCACCCATTCACAAAACAAACCTTGGTTAGAAAAATAACCGATAGAATCGTCAGGGAAAGAATTAAAGGAAAAATGGCAGCTGCGGGGTTTATCAGTACAAGGCAAACAGAGAATGGTAGACTTTAATTTGGTGACAATGAAATAAATAGCCCGGGATAAATAGCATAGTGGTAAGAAGCGAAACCAGCGCCCATTTAAATACCCACCCGCTGGGAGCAATTTGGGCAGGCTTGTCAACAGTCCTTCATTAGTTTAACATGCTCCTCCCATTTAGACTTTTGTGAGAAGAAAGGAGAACTCATTTTTGACACCTTAAAAAAAAGAAATAGGTTATCCTTTCCTCTCCTGCCTGGGTTTCCATGCGTGCATTTCTCACCGGTGCGCGAGCGAGTTTCGTTTCTCGTTCTAGGTGTTCAGTGTGAGCCAAACGATATATCGCTTGCAGTCTGTAGTAGCTACTGAAATTTGCCAACAGTATAGCGATGCATGGGTGCTACTTAAAGAGCTGAAATTGAAACTACTGACGATGTCACTACAATTATCTCGTGCCATCAACACTACAATAGTCTAAAATAGCAGAGAGTCATATTGCGATGCTGTAGAGGTACTCCAAAAATTAAGCCAAAAAGTGAACAGATGTCCAGTTTTACTAACCAAAGAATTTTTCAGATTAAAGCGCTTATACTGTAATTTTCTGGTTTTATTTCATCATGATCAGACACCTCTTGTTTAGACAAATTGGTTTTGACAAAGCAGGTCACAGATTACGTCAAGCCTGATTGGGATGAGATCTGTTTCGGTCGTTAAAAATAGTCCATGATCTTTATATAGCACCAGTGTTCAATTTTTGCTTGTTTGTTTGTTTGTGTTTTTTTTTTCTATCTAACAAATTATCCTAAACATGTCGACCTCTGTGTGTCGGTTCTCCCTTTTAACATAATCCAGAGCATATTTGAAGGGATCATGCCAGTCTCACGAGCGATATTCAAAGATAAAATATTTATAATACTTTCAGTGTAAAATAAATTGCCGTCAGTAACTTACAGTTTCCGATGTTTTGACACCAAAATCCATGCATATAATTTCAGACGTGCAATCTTCATGTTCACAGAATGAACTTTGTATTCGCAGGTTTTGAAAAAGTTTTCGTGTTTACAAGTGTTTGTCTTCTCTCCACGAATTAATCAGGCATCATAACTAAACGGGTTTTGATTAAACTTGGCGTTAAGGTTCAAAAGGTCGGAGGATATTAACTTCTTCTATTCTCGTCCGCGCTACCATTGCGGTTACACGGATCGGAGTATCGAAGAATGCTCACACCCTTTTGTGGTTAGCACACCCGATTTTGTTAGGCTTTTATTTTGCTCACTTTCTCTCCGTGTTTGAGTATTCATGTGTTCGTAAATAATTGTTGCAATAATTGCAAGCACGACATACATTTCCGATACGCTTACCTGAAAAGAATTGTCTCAGCGCGGATGAACTTTTGTTGTGTTAATGACCTTTGCGTCATCCAAGCCAAGCCAAATTTTCACCCGTGCTCCTAACCAGGGTGAAATTTTGTCTAGGTTCGGATGAGAACAAGTCTATTGTGGAACATAATTTGTGAAAATTTTTTTTAATTATTTTTTTTCTCAGATTTGGACGAGTGCGCAAGTGAATCACCGGCGTGCGACATCAACGCAGCATGCCTCAATACAGTGGGCTCATTTTCATGTGCCTGTAATCCAGGATACATTGGAGATGGCGTGATTTGCCGAGGTATACAAATACTGGACCACGGCAGCGTGTTGCAGCATCGTTATTCCTTTGAGTATGAAACGTCTGCACGGAAAAAAAAAACTTGTGTTATTCCCTTCATAAAACATTGCTTTCGGTCCTCGTAAGCATGATACCCAGGTCTCAGACGTTGTTTCTATCTTCTTTATGAAATTAAAGTTGAGCCACGAGTCTGGATTTTGTTTCGCTTCTTCGCGGCTCAAATTTACTTGAGTTTGGAAGGTAAGATAGCCTTTGGGACCAGGGTTCTAGTAGACGGATTCACCAAGCCATGTTACTTGACTCCCTTAAAAAAATTGATCAAAGCTCAATCTCTTTCTTCTTCTCTTTCCTTCTTTCTTTTCAATCCACCATTCTATTTCATTCAGCCACATAAACATCATCTCTTCAATACGATGGTGGTCAAAATGTTTTCGAGTTAAAACAATGAACTGTTGACTGGTCCTCAATTGTTTTCGTTAACATCTCAATTTGGCCGAGCGTGAACCTTTTTGAGTTAAACCTAACTTTAGAAAGTAATGTTTGTCGCCAAACTCGAAATACAATTTCGCCAAATAGGTAGGCTCGTAAACGATCGAAAGAAGGCTTCGGGGTGGGGATACCCTCTCGATGTTTCGCAGATTTTAGCCTCGCTCCTGCGTTTACCGTGATATTTGCGGTGTTTAAAGCCTGGGAATAATGACGTCTGTGATCCAGGGAAATCTGCCGAAAAGTTAAATTCAAATCCGCCTTTAATGATCTACCAAAGGCATTGCAAACATACCATTGTTCTAAAATATCTTCATCGCTATATCCCGTTCTTGTGAGAATTTGAACGTAAATTGTAAATGATAATTAGCTGTCCATGTGTCAAAACGTGAATTTATAAGCAGTATATTTATAATCTGCACTGGGGATTCAAATTACTTGTTTTTATACCCATAGTTTTCTTTTGTAGTTACACCTACAACTTTAGCAGTCGAAAATAGAAGTTTACCTCGATGTTATCTTGACTAAAAGATTTACTTAGCCAAATACTGTGCCATCATTTCGATGTGGCAGTCTGTAATTCTACCAACCAAATCATGTGCTGTCTTTCACACCATTGTACGTGCCGTGTCTCATTGCTTTGAACTCCGCTTGTTATTATTCTGTTTTCATGAAGCTGTTGCAACAACATATTTTGTTCTTCGGGTACCCTTCCATATTTGTTTGACATTAGTGATAACTTAATTGCTGCAGGATAAAAGTGCATACATATCTGTATTATGAAAGGAGATAAGACTTAAGCTACTTTTCAGCTTAAACCACCAGGCAAAGCTATCCTTTTTTTTCAATTCTCACAACAATTGTTTGAGGTTGAGATTCCGTTTGGAGTAAAAAAATGTCTTTGTCGACTAGATTCCATAACGAATTGAGCGGAAGATTGGATTTTCCTGTCAACACGCAAAGGTGTTCAAGGGATTATTATAAGACAGCTTCAAAGCCAAACTGTACAGCGTATAGCGAATGATTTATATCCCACTGACCAATGTACAACTTCCCCTTACTTCTTCATATTGCACTTGTTACAATATTATATGAGAGTTTGGTTACCCATCAGGTTAGTTTTACCATGGTGACTATTTCCTTCGCCATCCGTGACTGAATTGGATCAGTATTCAAGAGAAATTTTCCTTTGATCAGTTCAAACCGAAGGGGTTAATTAAAGCAATCATCCTCAATTAAAAGGCAACGTTTTACCGTGTGATAAGACAAAAAGTTGACATGTTGACATGTACAAAAGCTTCTGCATATAAAATTGTCAAGAACACCTGCATAATTATCAAGCTCAAGTTTTGACACTTAACTGTTCTGAAAATAACAAAGGTAAAAAAAAATATCTGACAATTTAAGGAAAATCAAAGCCGAAATTGGGTTGATTTTTGGAGTTCGATCGTTTCATCCAAAAATGCCAGAAATAATTTGGATGAAAAGACCTGTCGTTCTTCTTTTTTAGCGTTTTCTGATTGAAAATTGCACTTTGAGTGCGTTGTTTGTGATGCTCGTCTTCAAGACCCATCAACCTTGTCATTTCTGTAAAGAGCATGTCTACATATTTAAGATCCTCGGCGATCCTGTCTTTGAGAAATTTAAACATTTATATTGTATGAGGCTTCAGGGAGTGAAATTACCAAAGCAGACATGTGCCCTTTCTTTCCTCCTGTAAATTTCCCTCCAAAAAATGGCCAAACACTCAGAGGTCAAGTGGCTATGTCATTCAGTTTGTTAACGGATACAATATTTACTTTGAAATGTAAGAATGACTCACAGTTTTCCGTTTGCTACAATGAAAACAAAAAATGGGAAGATATGATAGGATTGTGGAAGACTGGGAAGAGAGTGCGCCAGGGTCGAAGATAAAATACAATTTGTTTTGTGGGCCACGAAGTCAGAATAGAAAAGCAAAAAACTAAACCTAAATGAACTCATTTTAGTTAATGATGAATTTTCATTCGTCCGTTAGAATTTTGATGAAGTGATTTAACTAAAGTGAAATGAATCGTATTTGTGCAGAGCGAGTTGTTACGTAGCAAGCTATAGAGTTAAATGCCAAACAATATTATTTTCATACAATATTATTTTTTTGGGTGGTTTTAAGCCGGAATTTTTACTCACAAGCTTTCTTTGTACCCCTCTTTGTAACTGCCTAATGTTCTACTTTATTCAATGAATTTTTCAATGCATTGCCAGATTGTCAAAACTAAAATTAGCGAGATTCGTGCTTTGATGAGATTAAGATGTTCGTAATAGAGCGGTTCTCAATTGAGTGTCAAAGGTACTCAAGCACTTAGTTTGGTTTTGACTATGTGGCACTCAATTAAAAACTTCGCTAATTGTATATGTCTTAACGTGTGAGAGGCGTTAGCTCAGTGACACTTCTTTTGCAGATCAAGATGAATGCTTAACTGACCGTGGAGGTTGCGCAGAGAAAGCAGAGTGTATTAATACCGAAGGTTCTCACTACTGTCAATGTTATGATGGATATTTTGGAGATGGAAAGACGTGCGAAGGTAAGGTGATGGGTTTATAAAAGTGGTTCGTTTCAGTCAGACAATTTAGCTTACTGATTTATTGACAGAGTTATTGGCGAACTGGGACATTATTCATATGATGCGCTGCCTGTCTGGCGGACTGACCCACTAACCCATTGACCGACAGGCGGACTGACCGGCTGACCGGCTGACCGGGCGACCGGCCGGCCGACTGACCGGCTGACTTACTTACTTACTTACTCGCTGAGCGACTTATAGTCTGACTGACTTACTGCCGACTTGGCGACTGACTGCCTTACCTAACTGCACCCGGCTATTAGTTGTCTTATTAGTTGTCCGGCTTCATTAGTTGTAGAGAGCTTAGAGTGTTTGATGTGTCTTTTCAACTGGTAACCATTAAGAAAGCTGCCAGCCACATTCTGGTCGCCGGATAAACATTGTTATTCATATTCTAATCGAACCCATCATTTGCAGACATCGACGAATGTGCTTTACCTGGAGCTAATAATTGTCATTTAGACTCTCGATGTATCAACACGGAAGGATCCTTCACCTGCATATGTAATCGAGGCTACACTGGGGATGGTTTCACTTGTTCAGGTAACCGCACGAACGGTAGAAATATTGGTTATAGGCAAGTTTGAGGCAACTCAATCTTTCATTTGCACGGTTTCTCTCAATCTCATTTTCTATAACCTCCACAAGTGTTCTTATGGCCAACTTGAATCGTGAAAAATAAAAAGTTTACACACATGAACCCAAACGTTTAACAGATTGTATAATGAGCATTCGCAGATTCTCTAAAGTTTTCACGTCAACTTTCCTCCCATTTAAAGTTATAATTTGCTACATGTACCTGGCATTATTTTAATTTGCACTACATTAATTAGAATAAATCAGGCCCTGTCCACACGTATCCGGATATTTTTGAAAACGGAGGTTTTTTTCTCCGTTTTAGCCTTCCGTCCACACGTATACGGCGTTTTCGATCACTGAAAACGGAGGTTTTCGAAAACCGTCTCCAGAGTTGAGATTTTTGAAAACGGAGATTTATGGTATTCGTGTGGACGGGCGAAACGGAGGTTTTCGAATACGATGATGTCATACTTAAGATCCAGTCCTTCCCGCGCAAAGATGGCGCCAAGAAATGAATTTCGCGGGCTCCAGTCTCTTCCACAGCGCGTGCTCTGTTGGTTACAGCGCATGCTCTATAGAGAGAGCTAGCGGATTTACCTGGCTTTATTCGTGTGGACGGACGAATGCGATTTGAAAACACTACGTGTGGACGCGTATTTTTTTTGAAAACGGAGAAAAAAATCTCCGTTTTAAAAAATATCCGGATACGTGTGGACAGGGCCTCAGTTTCTTGTGCGATCCCCAAACCAATGTTTGCAGTCTGATTAAGCTTGAATACATATGTATTTTCATCCAATAGACTTATCTTTAGCTCTTATCCTCATGTGTTCTGCTTGTTATTTACTTTCTGTGCGTAGATCTTGATGAATGTGCGGTGGGTACACATGACTGTGGGGAAAATTCTGATTGTATCAATGATATCGGTTCATACTACTGTGACTGCAAGAGCGGCTTCTTCGGTGATGGTGAAATTTGCGAAGGTGAGAGATTTATGTGAATAATTTACAGTAATCAAATATTGCAAGGTGAATGGTGGAAATAATGTAATTTTGTTTTGTAACGTTCTACCATGCGATAAGACAAAAAGTTGCGACATATTGAAGAAGCTAGGAATTGACCATAAATTGTCAAGGACACCTGTATGATTTATCAAGCTCGTTTTGACAATTAATTGTTCTGAAAATAACAAGAGTATACAAATATTATTGCCAATTAAAGGAAATGCAAACCCAAAAATAGGCATTTTGAAGTTCGATCGTTCCATCGAAATAATGTAATTTGGTTCTGTAAGTATGCAAGCGTGTAAGGTGAGAGATTTTGAGGTACCTGGAATTCGATGGAGTTAATTTACGTTTATCAATCTAATAAAACTGTCATTTGTGATTAGGATGCTTGCATCCTTTGTAGGGAACATTCGATATTAGCAAGTTCTAATCAAATCTTATGGGGAGCTAAGAATCATAACTTCAACAAAATTAATATACTTTCTTAACAGATATTGACGAGTGTTTTGACGGTCTGTTATGCGACATCCACGCGGACTGCGAGAACACGTTAGGTTCCTACAATTGCTCTTGCAAGAAAGGCTATGTCGGAGATGGAGAAACATGCGAAGGTAAAACTTCCATTTTAAATTTGCACTCTCTGTGGACCATAGTACCAATGTGGATCGTCAGGCAGGTGTACTGACCACTTTCATATATTGTGACGTCATTGTTAAACAGTTTGCCTAGTCAGCATAACTGTGCACGTTTGGTGGCCTAAATACCTATTTCCATCTGCCTATTTAACTTAAAACATAATGCTCCACTCATCAAGTGTCCTATACCAGAGTTTTTAAGAAAAAAGCATGTTTCTATTTTTAGATGTCGACGAATGTGACACTAATCAGAATGAATGTCATAGCAATGCCATCTGCACGAATACTTACAGCAGTTA
>OMLO01001132.1_pt1 | contig 19845 bp, 9 predicted proteins | sample 1674811 | NCBI WGS metagenome assembly OMLO01 (sample SAMN06265003, study PRJEB25207) | coral metagenome | isolation source: Coral host | place: Mexico:La Bocana,Puerto Morelos, Mexico | collected 2008-11-13 | reverse complement strand
ACGAAACTCAGAGTTGCAGTGAATCATGTGTGTTTTCATTTAGTAACCCAATTCTATACACCGCTCTACACAAATGTATATTGAGCACTCTTTAGCAGTGTTATCTGCAACTTCTCATGATTAATAATAATAATAATAAGATCGTAAGTACCCTTAATATTGCACGGAGTTTCAAAGTTCTCACTGCGTAGGACCTATGTACTGGTCAAACTTTTACTTAAGGAGGTATCCTTACGTTTTCCTGCCAATAATAATAATAATAATAATAATGATGATGATGATGGTTTATTAGCGGTATCCACCGGAATCCACTCTAGAGTAATGACATTTCGTTTCGATGGCAATGGCAAATGTTTCTGTTACTTTACGGCCTCCGTGTTGGCCCACCAACATGGCGTCTTCATACAAAGCAATTTGGGTGAAACACTTTTCCCAATAACGCGCGAATGAATGACCGCACGGATCTCTAGATCTTGATGAAGGTTTTTAAAATCATCTTTCATATCGCAACTTCTTGACTTAATTTATTGAATGGTTTCGATTTTTATTTTGATGACGTGACACTGCAAACCAGCCATTGTTTCAACTCGAAGCCTCAAACCCAGTAAATTACCGACATAGAACGGGAGACCAGGGAAGTATCTGGCCAATACAGGTTTATCTTCATAGACTCCGACTTTATATGCACTTAACATTCCAAGTTCTGAAGTTTATATTTGTTTAGTTTTTAATTAGGCGTGGAAAAATACTGTGATTTGGTTCAAGAGAGGGACTCTTGGATGTTTATCATTTGCCAGAAAAATTTAAAAGAGGTACAAATCACCTTGTTAAATACCCACATGTCATCAAGTCTTTGAACAAACCATTAACAGCAAATCAGTAACGGAGTTACTAAAAATCTACAAATTGTACACAAAAACAATAACGCTTTTATTCATAACGTAGCACAAAACTCTTCATTGATTTGTTGTGAAAAATAGATTATTAAAACCCCATAGGGATAGGGTTGAATTGTTCTAGCTCTAATTAAATTCTTCATTAAGTCCTTAGTTGTACCATAATCTAAAGCAGTTTTTAGGATTGGCACAAGAACATGTAACACATAAGGAGATACCAGTGTATATCAGTATATGAACATCGAGCTACAACGAGTATACCTTAAGTGAAATCTACTAAGACCTTCGCTAGGGATTCTTTTTCTATCCAGAACTTGCAAGTAAGTTTTGAATTTTTAAAAAATTTAGCACATTTTTTTATTTTTCATTATGATTGTACGAGCGTACGAAGAATTCACTGTTTTAAACAGGTACTTGTATTTTTAAAACAAACGGAGATTAACGAATGGCCTAGGGACTGCTTAAATATAGTGGCAAATCCAAAGTGCGATTATTCAATTTTAATTCTATTGGGTTGGAGAAAATCATTCATTTTACCGAGGACTTAGTCATATGGAGGTTTCACTGTATTAAATTATTCAAATTGCTTGCGTTAACAAATTGTATACGCTCGCCGCGCAAAAATAAAAAAAAGTCGAGGTAACCTTCGACCCGTACTTATTGTTTCGAAGAAACAACCCTTATACGATTATTCCTATTTAATTATACATAATCAATTGTGTAAAACTGATTGCTTCTGTAGCTCAAGTTAAATGAAACTTTGTACTAACAATCTAACAAAATCAAAAAAACGAAAGCCACGTATTCAATCATTGCAAGGCCGTTAGTGTTAAGGCGTATTCAACGTTTCTTTAATAGATTCTTCAAGTTTTATTTATTCTTGAATCTCTAGTTTTAACACAGTTCAGGTCAAGTAGAATAAGTCCGGTTGAAACGGTTGATTGTTTTATCGTCACTTGTGACGTCATTCACGCCTGGCTCACTGTTGTGACAAACATCGCCCACATACGTCACATCCACGTGTTTTCCTTTTTCTTTCCTGATGACGAATCTCACTTTCACGTTACACTCTGGTCGCTTACATTCCGCTCCTCCTCTGAAGAACACTGCTGAGTGGATTTTGCGCGAGTTTTCTGATCTCACGTGATTATTCTTGAATCGCAAACTGCACCATGGGTTGCTTTCTTTAACTTTGCTGAGGAAGATTCGAGTCCAGTCACCACTCAACAATCGGCCGCCGCTTGGAAACGTCTTGATTGGAATTCTCTCCCAGTCCTCTTTTGTTAACTTAAATATTGCGGTTGTTCCATCGATGTTCTGTCGAAAGTACTTTTCTTTTCTGTTTTCGCCATCATCGTCAGACGAGTCTGAATCATCCGAGTACTCCTGAAATATTGAACATAAGCTCCTGTACAAACTTAAATTATCTGATATAAAATGATAAAGAAATCTACCTGTCCCTATATTCTTATGCCAAGGTTACATAGAAAAGCTAACTTTTGTTGTTGTGATTCTTTTCTGACCGATCTCTTAGTTCCCCTTGGGCCGAAGATTATCAAACTACGAGCTAATGACGATACTTCATCTACTTTCAATAATGAAGCTTGTGTACTTTCTTTGGGATCAAATATCGTTTGCACTTTAGTGTGCCTTCTTAGATTCACTATCTTGAATATTCTTTCACGGACATAAAACATTTTAGACCACGCAAAATTGCTAACACGGAGAAGTTTTTAAAATCGACTGGAGTCCAGTCAAAACCGAGCAGCACCGAGTAAAGAAGAAAATGCCAGCATCAATTCCAACAAAACACTCTTGTAACATTAAATTGCGGTGAGCCATCAGAATCTGTTTCCAGAAATAGAGCGGTTTTCAAGTGAGTGTGGCAAAACCAAACCCAAACCAATTTACTTACCAATTAGACCACTCAGTTGATCCCAAACAGCAGTAAAACCAAAATCAAAGTAATTGTATGATAACTTTCGTTGTTCAACTGAAAACCGCTCTATTTCAGAAGTAAAAGTAATAAAATGTTGTGGCCCTGATAGAAATGCTTCAAAGCTAAAACGTAACAAGTCTCCCGCCCTTCCTCTCCCCACAGAGGTTGATAATCTTATTCACTAAATTCAAAAACAACTGAAACACTTACCATTCGATTGGCCACGCTCTGCCTGTTTGACAAAGGTTCTTTAGAATGCAGTTGGTATGCCGTGGCGTCAACCTGCTTTATATAGAAATAGTAGCTGATATTAGCATGTTCGAAGCATTTAGGGTCGTATTTTTCGCTTTTCTGTTATCTGATGCCGATGCCCAAAGGTACAAAGCGGAATGAGTAAATAAACAAGTTGTCTGTTGCACTTAACGATTTAAATCAGTTCTATAGTTAGGAACTAGGCTTCGAACACAACTTATAGCAAGGCTTGATAACTACAAGATAAAGATAGATTTGTTATAACCAGAACATCGTTACTAAATGCAGCTGAACTTCGGCCCATAAAAAAATACGTTCTGGACGTGGTCAAACACTTCATTCTAATTAATTAATTAATCAATTATCAAGACATAATTAATTAACGTTAAAAAACAACGTTTCGACCGTTTGACGTCATTTTCAAGTTCAAAGGTAAAATTTTTGCCCAAATATATACAATCTAATGAGACACTAAGACTCTAAAATATTTACATAGAAACAATACAAACATCCATTTGTAAAAATTTGTTGATTCATAATTAAGTAATCATCTAATTAATTTAAGTATATTAAATAATTATTACTTAATTAATGCTCGCTTCTGATTGGTTGGAAGGGCCACAAGCCCCTTCCCATCCGCGATCCCTGCCTAAGTGGACCTGTCTGGCTTTTCACGTATGGAGAATTAAGATATCATGGAAAATTGACATATCAAGACCTAACGATTTAGGGGATGCACCTTTCTGGATGGTAATAAATGTATCACCTTTTAGCAGCATTTATTCAAGAGCCTGATGCCTGCACCTGAACAGACTTTCTTATAATTATAATAAGCAAACCAGCAAGTGAAGCATTCTTGTCTAAAAACCCCGTAGCAATAACAGTTTTATTTGTTACGTAAATATTTTTACCTTTAATGGTAAATGGGATATTCCAGAATCGCCGCTGCTCCAACTCACAGGGACCATGATTACGGAAGGTCGTTGGTTTTTCGGATTAATAGCATCACAGTGATGAGATCCACTTTTACCATAGCAACTGCAGCTGCAACTGCAAGCAGTCATCTGATTGTTTGAGGCCATGTTGTGGTTTTCTGTTGACCAGTATGGCATACCTTGATGATAAGCGTTAAAAGTGTTGTTATCAAAGTATTTTGGCATTTCTGGGCGGTAATTCACCTGATAATTCGCATTCGTTTCTCCATCTTGAGCTTGGGCAGCGGTTGTTTCATCCATGTGGTAAAGTGGCACTGTGTCATTGGAACTCATATAGAAATATGGATGTGGCATGCTGCCGCTGACCTGGTGAGATGACACACTTGCGGTACCACCATGCTTGGGGTGGGTATACAATGCCTTTGTTGTGTTAACATGGCAGGCTGATACCGTGCCGTTGGTACTCATTTGATAAGCTGACAATTTATGATGATTACTCTGCTGCGACGTAGCTGGCGCCTGCGGGCTAAGATAGTAAGATGACGAGATCTCAGGCTCGTGGAAAGTGATTTTGTGAGGCAGTTTCTTCCGAATCCCAGCTGTATCTGTTAATGGCTCCCCATTGAGTATACTTGACTGATTTGCTGAGCATGGCACATTAGGGTCCACTCGACCCTGGTACCTTTTATTTTCGGTAATCATGTCCTTGGACAGCCTTCTATCAGCAAAACACTCTCTTTCTCTCGATTTGTCCATGTGCTTCGCTATCTGATGAAAATTCATCAGTTTTCCACCAGGAAAATGTTTTACCAATGGAAATTCTCTCTGCGTGGCAAGGTGCAAAGCGGGTAGTATTTCCTGGTTTCTCAGTTTGTCTGTGTGGTTTTCTTTTGGAAGGAGGGCTTTATTCGTTGCTTGATCAGCTGATTGATCAGCTCCTTGGACGTTACTTATTTGGATGTTGAGTACATCTTCGTCAGGAGTTATCTTCCCGCAGGATCGTACTTCATAGATGGATTCCCGTGGCAAAGAAATTGTTTGGTGACGGACTGTGCTGCACATTGGCTCAGATATTTCTACCCTCACAAAAGAAGTCTCCGCTATGGAGATAGTTTGGTTATTATTTGTCTTATTCTCCGGCACTTTCAACTTCTTACAGCCACCTGTAATGTCCTTTAAAGAGTACATTTGGGTTACCAGACAGATTTCAGCAGTAATACTCCATTGTCACAGCTTAACAGAAAGGCCAAGAAAGTGTGATGCTGGTCCCTTATTTCAACTGAAAACGTAAATGGGAAAAGAACCAGTCAAGAACTGTCCAGAAAATTGAAATGTTATCCACGAGATAACTCCAACTAGCACCTACATGATCCACTATATATAGCTATTTCTGATGATTTATGATGATTTATGAAATATATGTTAATGAAAAGTTCGTTCCTTGCCCCAATGAACCACCGTTGTTTTCATTTTTTCGATTCCTGTAGCCCTACAAATCCCACAGTGAGTTCAAAAAGAATGATGAGAGGGTAGGTTAAGTCTCCATACGAGCCAGGTGGCCCATGAGGCCGGAGATTATCCCTGTTTCTGTTAGCCTCTTACAGGCTGTCGCTCAGTGGGGACGAAAACCGGACGGGCGACGAGCGGAGTCTGGAAGAGAAAAAGGGGAGGTCGCTCGTCGCTGATTCCTCTCGTCGACCGCTCGCGTTTTTCGTACCCACTGACCGAGCGCCTAAACAGGCTAGGTTTCTGTAGAATAAAGCGACTAGAGGTATTTCTACTCCCCCTGGAATAGGATGCTAGTCTATCGCGGGGTTAACCCCAACATTACGTTCGCTGGTACTCACTTATACATCTGGGTGGGGGAGGCACTGTGAGAGTAAAGAACCGACAACACAATTTCCCTTCCAGGGCTCAAACCCGGACTGTTCGATCCGGAGTCGGGCATACAGATCACATCGCCTCCCACATAGATAAGAGAGTGAGGGGGAAGAAAACATAGACAGCCCCCTTAATTTTTGTATCGTTTACTCTACTCCGCTCATGTCTCGTCTACTCTTCTGATTCAGAACTGAGCAGTTTTATTTGTGTATCACACGCTTTGAGTTTTCAAAATTCAATTCTCTCTTAAGGTCGCACGTGAAGATTTTCAAGATCCTAACGTGTATTACAAAAAGAGCGCACGAGCGTTACTCAACATTTAGAACCTTGCCTTGGCGTAAGGAATATTTTCAAGTGTGACGTGACAGTGATCCAAACAATCTCACGGTGATTAGAGACTTATTTTCTCTGCTTTGTCCATCAGAGACGATTTTCACTTGTTGTCTAAATGTAAACATTCATTGTTTTCTCATTTTGAAAAGGTTCCGTAATGGGCCCCGTTCATCCTATTCTAACATGTTTCGTAGTTTTTAGAACAAACCTATATATTTGGTGATGTTTTGAGCGTAAAAAAACAAAAGAAACTTAATCATTTTGCGCTGATTGCAACGAAGTCGTGTTATAGTTTGAATATATCGAATGTGGCCGAAGCACTTGTACGGCGCTATTTTTGTAAACTTTGGCTGTGTGATGAGAACATTGTAACTCTGAGCGCTTTTTGTGTTAAATATATTTAATAAATATTCTCCGTGTTTTTTATCGAGTTATAGAAACACGCATACGTTGGGAAGTTTAAATTTTAAGAGAAACTGTAGAAAGCTGTAAAAATACTCGCCTGCGGGCTCGTGTCCCTACAGCACCCCCCGAACCCCCCAGCAAACCCAAAACCAGCAGAAAAACTGAGGAGAGAAAAAAATTTCCTATTTGTATCAGAAAAAGCTGCAAGAAAGACGGCAACAGATAATGACTCTTTTTTTCAATTATCAAACTAATTGTCTCTTCTCTTGCCATCATTTCGTCAGTTCCTGTTAGTTCTGTCTTCCTAATTAACTAGCTTTTAAGCAAATTTCTGCTGGTACCGAATTCTGCGAACACTATAAACTGCTCAGCTGCCTTAGCCAGAGGTTGGAGGTCAACGGCGACGTACGGAGATTTAAATTGTTGTTGGACTGTTTGACTTCCAAAACACTAAAGAAAAGGCTTTTACCGTGACGCTATTTCAAACTCTCAGCTGAAATCGTTGAATGAACTTATGTGTTCGCATGCACAGCTGCAAGTTTTGAATGACAATTCAGTCCCCGCCCGATTTTGCTAAAGGGTTAAGTTTAACAATTGAAAATTGTTTTTAAAGGACTTCTAGTTAGAACTCTACTGAAAATAAGACTACTTTCTCTATTTTTCTAGCGGGATCGGATATCGACCCGGCATTTAGTCTCAGCTCATAATCTGATCGTTAAACAGGGGTAGGGTTTCTAGCGTGTTCTTTCTGAAGAGTGGTGTTTACCTCAAGAACTACGATTTCTTAAGATAGGTTTAGATAGGCTGAAATCTTCAATTTGAAGACAAAATCAATAAAGGCATTCTAAAATAGAGTGATGTTAGGATCATATTCTTGAACAATGCAAACACTCCGAGAGGCTGGCATCGTATCGCAAACTAGTTGCGTTTTGTTTTTAATTAACGAAGCGAACAAATAATTGGGCAACAATTGAAACAGTCTTTCACAACAAAAGGGCAATGGCAATAACGGAACCAGTCGCTGAAGTATCGTAGTTTTCTCTTTCAAATTTTGAAATTTGACACAACAGTGTAACATAATCTGACAAGTAAACCCAGCTCGGCTTTGAGAGAACAAGGCCGACTCGCGCTGCGTTATATTATCGTCTGGTGGGGTTTTGAAAGAAAAGTCATTCATCACTGATTAATTTTTAAGTAAGTTTGTGTAGGTTGGCAATTTTGGGACGTGTGAAACCTAATACCTTGCCCACGAAAACGAAAAAAAACTTTCCAGCAGGTTAAGCTAGCATTGTCTTCATATTCTTTTGTCCGCCTGTTTAGTTTAAATTAAACCAGAAGCTTTAGAACTAATTATGTAAATTTTTGTCTTCGAAGAGAATAACATGGTACTATTTGGCCTACATATACAATGGAAGGTAGGAGATATAGCTGATATCGAAACCTGTCCTTTCTACCTTAAAAAACGAAATGTATCACTATCACTGACCTGCTTACTTCAAGTATAAAACTATTAAAGAAAACTTTCTAAAGGATCAACTTCGCTATTATTATGTAAATCGTATTTGAAGTTAAACACAAAGGAGTAAAAATTCTGAGCCTGGATCACGCAACAACATCTGGAGAAAGAATGTTCTTAAAAAGAAAAGCGAAAATAAAATGAATCGCATGGTGGGCTGGACACTTCAAGTACACCGAATAGAGCACCAGCTCTAAGGCGATTAGGTTCGGAAAATTTGTTTTCGGTTTTAAGAAGGTCAAAATACATAGCCTCGGGACATTCTTTGCCTTGTAACTTGTTACCACGGAGCTAGTGTAGTAAAGAAGCATTATACGTTATACAGTATACTTTAACTCACTTGACTCGAACGTGATGCTTGGACTTAAGAGAAAAGTTATCATTGTAAGAGAACCCATCGTCAGCTAAGAACCTTCAAACATGATACGGATCGTTAAATTGCACGTTTTGTATAAGCTGTAAAAGGCAGCACAATACAATAGGCATTCGGATATGCTAAGTTGACAACATTACTGGAAGAATCTTTCGTCTCGTCCAGGTTCAATTCAACTATCCTCTCCCTTCCCTAAACATAATAGTCGGTTGACCCGCCAGGCGACCAGACAGACAAGCTTAGGGGCTACCTGCATTCTAGCGAATGTCCTGTTTCCAACAGTTAACATGCAAAGAAGACACCTATTGTGTTAATGAGTATCACAAAATTAAACAAGGTTTCGAAGCACGCCGTGTCTTGAAATTCAACATCAATTTTACCGATGAGGTTCAAATAGAGAGCAAAGATTATTGTTAATACCTGGTAAGAGAAACTTTTCTCGCCGCATTTTGCATGCAGGCACTGACAGGTCAATACGATTCCATGAGTCATTCCGCTACTACAAGCCATTCTGCTGAGCTTTCTGTCAATACTGGCTTAAAAAAATCAACTGAATCTGAGGAATTTGACCTCTTAAAATGGTCTTTGGATTGTAGTTGTAGTTTAATAGTTAGGTTCCGAGAGGAAGTTTCCAAATTCAGTTTCACCTCTGATTTGACACGTCCGGCACATTTAAACACTTTCATGAAAAATAGCCTTATTGCATGAGAGCATAATCAACAAAATAAGCAGCCGCAGTAAATTTCTAGGAGTTAGAACTGTACAATGGCAGCCAGAATTGATTCTCGAAGCAAAAGTAAAAAAGAAAATAATAATAATCACAGCGGTTGCAAAAGCACAAACTCACCTTTTGCGTGTAAGAGTAGATCAGGAGTGGATCGCTGCCACACGCTTGAGTGCCTTGTATTCATTGTTAGTGGTTTATCTATCGTGTGATATTCATGCATGCGCAGTGGGGAGTCTGGATAAAGTCAATCACTGTCGGGCCCCATCAAAAAGTTGTTTACTAATTAGTGGATCTGAGGAATTGATCACAGAGAGAGTGACATATAATTTCTGCTTTACTGAAGTTTATTACAATTTATTACAAGGATGAAACTTATCTTGAACTGAGAGATATAACATTTATCTTCACACTTCAAAGCACAGACTGTACTAGAATGCACTAAGTATTCAAATTTAAAATTGCTCGCCCGGTTTGGAAGAGTACCGCCTTGTGTAGGCGAAGTAGACGATTTTCAAGTTCTCATGATTTCAGAGTTTCGCTTCATTGTAACAGCTTTGCTGTGATAGAATTTCCGTATGCATTTGATACTTAGCTGACGTTGAACGAGGTTTCATCCACATATTAGTGTTCTGGCTTCTTCATAATAAAGTGACACCACCCGCTTTATTGACTTTGCCGTTTGCAGGTAATAAATTCTTCGCGCTCTTATGTCCTTTGAAAGTGGGATGTATGCCAATTATTATCACCTTCCGGTGAGCGGGCGTGTTTGGTGTGGATAATTAGACTGGACAGATAAATAGAAGGAAACGTCGTGCTTAGGGCTTTGTGCTTTCCTTAAGCCCAAGCTGATTTGTTTAGAGCGGTTTACCGGGGGGGAGGGCACTTGACCCATGTTTGGGTATAGGGGTAACGCCGAGGGTTTGAAATTCTGACTTTGACTTGGACGAAAATAACCTAAAAACGGTACCCTAAGCAGGACAACACCCTATATTTCAAGTATGTTGACCTCTTTACAATAACGTTTTATAAATTGAAAACTTGACAATGGCATCTACATTTAATCGGTTACCCTCGGACGTCTGCCCTTATGTTTTTTTTCTTACATAATAAAATAGATTTTCCATCACCTTAGACAAGATACTGATCGTGAATTGCACAGTTAACGTCCAACGAATTTCCGAATAACGACGATGACCTCCGAACTTGTATGCGACTATCCTGGATCGTCGTTTAGATAATACAGTAACTGCGTTCGTATAAACAAGCAATGTAAGGAAAAATGGTAAAAAATCCATTTCAGAAAACCACAATACGCGATTTTGCCTGCACTACTGTGTTTCAGACCTGACCAAAAAATCGACTTTTTTTTCAGACCAGAGGAACCAAGGAGCTGCTTTGCTTTAGGTAACGGGCTGTTATTGAACAGTTTGTATCCCGGCAGAATGCTGCTTTCTGGTGAAATTTTTCCAAGTGTAAATGTAATTTCCACTCCTCGAAAATTCCCGTGACTTTCCAGTCATTCATCCTCCTTAACTTGTCTACTACTATGGGCTAGCCCTCTCAAAATTTCATCGGAATCCCAATGGCAACCTGTCAGACTCCAGTGCTGAGTTTACACGCAATGTTGTTGAGAAAACCAAGTGTTCTGCGCTGTAATAAGGATTAATGTCAAGTTCCTTTTTAGTTAGATAAGATACGTTTTGGAGTTATGGTATCTTTGACTTCCCGAATACCGTCCTCCGTCCCTTCGGCTGCAAAGATGTTACTACCCCTCCAGGTCAGACTTTTATCATCAGAGGCAGTTTTAAAGGCTAATCTTAAGACTTATCTTTTTAAGCGTGCATTTGATTTGTAGTTTTTACTTTTTATTTGTAGTCTAATTATATTATATAGCGTATTTAATTCTTAGAATTTTAAATTTTAGGTTTTTAAAGGATTAGGATTTTAATTTTAGGATTTTCAACTTAAAGTTTTAATTTTAAAGTATTGTAAAGCCCCATGGACAATTAGTGGAAAATGGCGCTATAAAAATGTATATTTATTTATTTATTTTATTTAGAGATTCAACAAACTCCACAGACGAGCTTCAAGCTTACGCATGTGATGTACGCTTTGTGGTTTAAACAGTGAAAATGGTTTCAAGACCATGTTGAACAGTAAACCTGAAACTTTCTGAAGTTTCACGGTTCGGCGCATGTGCAAGTTTTGGCGCACCTTTCCCGTAAACAAAACGTTTGGCGCTCGAGCAGCTTTTACGGCTAAACACCGAATTAATTGCATATTCAAGTTAACTTCTCCGGGGATCTAACTGATTCAAATACAATGGAATGGAATATTGTATCGAAATTCTAATGAGAAAAATCGCTTAAAAATTTACTGAAGTTGACCTGACCTGGCCTGTCGGCGTTCGTTACCTCTGATCTGACGAAAGGCTTACTCTCGAACCGCTACGGCCGCTTATTTTATCCTCATCAAGTTCAAGTTGATAAATAGCTGAGTGAGTTCACTTTCCCTTCGTCGCAACCAAAACGTTTTTTTTTTTTAAAAAAAAGAAAAAAACTAAAAGCTTTTATCACTTCTGATCTCGACCGATAGCGAATTCCATAAAGAAACAGTTTCCGCAAGAATCCCCAGCTCTTCATCATTTCATGCTCAATAAATGGGCCAACGCTGACAAATGCATCGTGGCGTGAAAAGTGCACTTTGTTGTATGTTGTTGTTATAGTAGAACCGCTGGCAAACGGATCGAAAGTGAAACTTAAGTAAAACTAACTCGCTCGGCAGTAAGCCATACCCCTCTTCACTTCACCTTTTATCCATAGTGCCGTATAAGAAGAGGTTACTGTTTTGCAAGGAAGATACCGCTACAGGGGTAGTATACCTGTCATGACATCACTCATTGTGTCAAGATCATCCATTAGTCTGCATTGAACATGCGTTATGCGTGACGCGTGAGCTCGGCAAACATGAGCGTGCGTACTGAGGGGGTACTCATGAATAAATGAAAGTCATGCTTAAAATAAGATCATGGACCCTGCGTTATCACCCGCTGGTCAGCTATGTTGATATACTTTTGATAAGAAATCTGTCTTCGAATTTTAGCAGATACATTACGTATTTTATGTAGTATTACTTGAAATACCGTACTGAGGAAAAAGAAGAATTTGTTTAATATCGTGTTCACCTCTCAAGATTTCAGCCTCTCTATGAGCCCATACTGTCAATAATAAACACAATATTGTTATCAGTAATGCGAGTCATTTACTCGGTGCGAATTGACTTCAAAAACGGCTTGCTAAATATTCTCTCTTTCGATAATCGATATATATTTTAGTCATTACTTTGGTTTTCATACAGTTTGTTTCATTGATAAGGCATTACACGAACGCCTGCTCACGTGTTTGGTCGCGTGCATGCGAATACTGACATTTGAACCAAAATTGCGGCACATCTATCGCCTACACGAAAATGAAAGCTGTGTTTACGTATACTCTACTTCGGACGTGGAAATAAAGGGGGGACGTTTTGCATTTTAAAAAACGTTTTCCATCGTTTTGGTGCTCAGATCAAAAGTATTGTTTCACGTAAACGTTGTGAAAGTGTCTAGATATATTTGCAAGTGAGTTAAAACTGGTTAAACACACAAGGTAAACAGCTACACAAAGCGAACGTGAGTAAAGTGGGACGAAACTCGTAAAAAAAAATAAGTCACGGTCACGAGGTTCTATGAGATGTGACACTGTGTCAATGATATTCAACATGCTGATATGCATGACCTTTGAGTTCAGTGAACACAATGATTGATTTACCCCAGCACACCCAGCGCGCATGTGCTCACTACCTGAATAATTCTGCCGTGTGCTTACACATGAAAGGTCGTTAGTCACCGAGGGTTGCCCTTTGGACAAACAATCTTGGTAAGTATTTAAAATAGTCAGCAGCTTACTACTTTAGCAGATGGGTTAAGATGACTGCGACGGAGGCTTATTCTTGCAAATATTCTAAATGACTGATTGTGGCTATCAAATCCGTTGTGTTATTGTGTAATTGACAGTAAACGTGCTGTGTAAAAATCACCTCCCAAACTGAGTTTACATCCTGCACCAGAGAGTTCTAATACCTTTAAATTTTTAATCAATGTTGCTGAGACAACTCAGATCAGGGACGTTTTAACGGGAGGACAAAATTCCTCAGATTCAGATGATTTTGTGCATTCGTGTACTGTCAGAGAATTTGAACACTATTAGGCACTTCGAATGGTTTGTGGCCCAAGTAGCGGAATGAAGCACGGAATCGTATTCCTGTGGGCGAAAGGAAGCGAGAAATCACTTCTTTGTAAAGGCAACAACACTTATTTCTCTTTGTTGTGTCTTCCTTGGCTGATGTGGTGGGTAATTTCAAAACAGCGCGTTAAAGCATGTTTTGTGATGCAAAACGTAATTATTAACACAAGCCGCGGCTGTTATTTGAATACTAATTTGTCACGCCGCGCTGTAAGAGGAGCAAACTCTTTCGAAGGTGCTTCGCTTGTCAACAAATGATCGTTAGAATTGGAAGAAAAAAGTGCTCCTTGTGGATTAGAGGTCTCGAAGAGTGTAAAGGGTATGGAATATTGGTAAATTATTGTGATACGCTCAGCAAGTCAAAAGGCAAATTAAACAAGAGGCTATTCGAAGTCATTGAAAGCTCGCTCAGTATCGCAGTAAAATATGCAAAAAGGGAAACGGATTCTTACATGAGAATTTGCTGAAAATGACACGTACCTTTCTTTTTTCCATGTTAAAATAACTCGTTTTTCTGCCCATTTAAAGTCTCGGAAAGGTTGTGAAAAGAATCTGACGTTTTTTTAAACTTTGTTTAGCACTCATAGCAACATACGAGGGCATTTCAAGAACGCCCCGAGGCCATGAGTTTTGACCCTTCTGATCAGTAACATGTTAACTAGTTGTAGCAGTAGTAGTAGCTATACATAACGAGGGTGACACTGAATTGAACTCGAAGACTTTCACTGTCATATGGGAATTGTCCTTTGTGCTGCGTTTAACTCAAAGTGTAGATTTTTGTTTGTTGAAGATGTCTTGCGTGATTCAATAATAGCCATGGCTGAGTCTTCTGTTTATCAAATACAATTTACATATTTGCGGCTTCGGGTCGGGATAAGCTTGTCGAGGTAATAACATCGCAGCACTGTTTTCACCTCTGCGGTAGTAAGGTTTTGTAAAGAAAAGCACCGATTGCTCCGTTCGTGATCAATTCCTAAGCGTTTTGGTTCTACACGACAGCTATGCACGAGTCCGTAACTTCTGCGTTTTGTTTTATGTTCTCCCGTCGATAACTTATTCTAAATGAATACGGAGGTAATAATGGACAGGAGACACGAAAGCATAGCGATGATAACACGTAGTAATTTGTTTTCGTTGTACGGCGACGTTAGGATATTTGCCCAGACGTGTTATCGGTGTTAGGTTTCAAGTCTCTCCATCGGGGCACTCAACATGTGCATTCCAACTCTCTCCAGCTGAAAGAGCATAACATCGAAAGTGGCTCAAATGTAATTTTACAAAGTTGTCCTGCATCTCTAACAGCCTTTCGCATTTAGAACGTCCACACTCCATGTGAACACGTGTTGATCAGGATCATTTGCTTGATGCCTGGCGAGAGCTCGCGTCAACAGAGTTTGTATGATTCCGTCTTTGTTCTAAGTGATTTAAATTCTGATCTATTATTTTTTCTCTAAGAAAGCTGACTTGCATAAGAATATTCTTTTCGCTCTAGTTCAAATAATTTCCTGTTTTTAATCCAAATTTATTGTAAGCTTTTAAGCATTTATGATACTTCTAAAAATATGTTTTTAAACGGTTAGAGGAATTATTATTCATTCATTACGGAGAATAAATTATTGTTAGTATTACAATGCTAAAATCGTACGTTTTTTTTACTTTTACGAACTCACAGTTACGTTATTGTTTGATGTTAGGAAGGTGGACGGAGTATAGTTAATTATTACAATTTGTTTGTGTCATTGGGAAGATTTGTTTGAGCTAAATACCGTCCTTTGGAATCCGGGACAAAGTACAGAGGCACCCAACGGATCATTTCGATCATTTCTCCCCTCCGATTTTTTAGCGTGTATTGCCACTTCGAAATTTTGCTTTTTGTTTTTGGGATTCATAGAAATGTCCTTTTTTGTGTCGAACAAAGTATAGCTAGGATTTTCGGAAAGGCCACAGCTTCTAAGGTTTTCGGGAAATGGACATAAATTAAGCCCTTTGCTAATAAATTCAAGAAGACTCTACAATAACCGAACAGACAAAAACACTTATTACGCAGCTTAAAATTAACCTACAGAGTTTTATAAAACTCTCTAAATAGCACTAAAAGCAGGGTTTTTAAACATTTAAAGGAAACTTTTGTTGGGTACCCCAGAAATTACCACTAAAAGACATGCAGTATCTAGTGGCTTATGTCATGCTGATTTATTTTGGTACTTGATGTAATTTACAGTTGACAGGCCGAGACTTATTCATATAATTTCTTGCTCCGATATCACGAGACCTCCGTTACCGGCTTTAATTACCATCCTTCAAAGTTGGATTACCGGCACTTATCTTTAGCTAAGACATTGGTTTCATTAAAACTGAATTTTCCTCCTAGGCTGTATATGAGTTCTAGCATTGGCAAAAAAAAACAAGAACTGAAGAAAAAAATATTAAAATATGTACTGATTAAAAAATATTAAGCTGTTATGGTTTGGTGAGATGATGAACTTTAGACCGTTTTTACTGAGTGTCGTATAACCAAAATCAAAGTAATCCAGTGAACCAGAAACCCTCCGAACAAATACGGGTAGCTGAGGCCAAGCGCAGTGTGGCATTGAGTTGCTTTTGTTAAAATTTGATTAAAGTTTGGTGCGAGATTTTTGAGCCAATCGCTTGGCCTTGTTAAATTCGATATACTGTAGACACGCAAGTAAAAATCGACTTGCATTTCGATTTATCCCTCCTTTTTATCAGGGTTGCTCGAATGACTGAGCAAGAGCGTTGTTAAATATATCCTGGTTTCTCTGAAAATATTTTTACTGAATATTTCATAACTTTTTCTCGACAGTTTAAGCTTGGCATAGTAAAGTGAGCAATCAACAGAGATTAAACCAAAGTGAAAGGCCATCATGTACTCCTTAAATGATATCACGAATAGCTGTCCAATCAAGGTGGAATCTCCTCAGTCAAGTTGCAACGGGCACAGCAGTGAAATGATCTCCATTAACGGCATGCCTGTCGTCAAGACAGAAAAATTTAGTGCATCTTGCAACACCGTCAGTCAAGAAACAATTTCATTGCCACAGGAGATAGTTTATGAAGTACATTCAATTGGTGAGATCAACACTGAAGAAGATGTACTCAATATTCAAATAAGTAACGTCCAAGGAGCAACATCTGATCAAAACGTTGTCAAAAATGAACTGGTGACTAGTCATCATGGTCAGACAAAAAACAGCACTGCTGACGACGAACGGTTGGCCTTGAGTCAGACAGCGAGCCACGTGGAGAAGCTGAGCGACCAAGAAATGCAGCCAAGATTTGAAGTCGACCCAAACACGAAAAGTCCAGTGGCAGAAAGTTTTTCTGATGGACAGCTTTCAAAGAGCATAATGAGCCAAGAGGAAAGGTGTCCAGTGGAAACAGAAGTGCAGTCTCCTGTGAATCAGTCAAGCATTCCTAACGGGGATCAACTAACTGAAACAACAGCACAAGAAAAAGCGGCGTCTTTCCAATTAAATTCCCACGAGCCTGAGATATTGCCATCTAACCATCTTAGCCATCCGCCAGGGATTTCACAGATAAGTAACCAATACCCATCGTCAGCTTATCGAATAAGTACCAATGGCACGTTATCACCTTACCAGGCTGATACACAGGGGACATTGTCTACTTACCAGAATGGTACTCCTGAGATTGTGTCCACTCACCAGATGACTACCGCCATGCCATCAGTCTATATGACCACGCCTCTTTATCACATGGCTACCCATGGGGAAATGCCAGGTTCCCAACTTGAAGCGAATATGTATTATCAGATGAACTACGGCAACGAGATGCCTGCGTATCACGGTGGCTATAATTCACACAGTCCACAGCTAACCAAGCCTCTCTCCCATAGTATGATCTCAAACCAACAGAAGGGTGCCCACAGTTGTAATTGTTGTTGTCATGCTCAAAACGAATCTTCTCATTATCCTGCTTTTGGAATGGAAGCGCCTCGTCCTTCAGTTATCATGGTGCCTGTAAATCGTCACACCGCTGCTTCAGCGCTATCCCATGTGCCATTTAAGGTAACGTACACTGTACTGTAACGTAATTGAGAATCCCTGAAAAGCTTTTTCAGCATCAACTTTGATATCATTTTCGTGCTGAAAGGCTCTTTTCAGGGATGCTCAATAAAAGGTAAATCTTTTGTATGTATGTATGGTTCTTTCAAATGAAATCCTCCAAATGTAAGTTTCAAGTACCATGCAAATTTTAAATAACAAAAAGTATAAAAACTCTTAATTGACTTTGTACAAATGGATTTTTGTCTCCATGCGTAGTGATGCAATAATCGACACATTAAGGTTTTGATTACCTACCATCTACGAAGAATATTCATTTGAATTTTGTGTACTAAAATATATTTTGATGTGTAAACAGTGCCCGCAGTAAAAAGATTCAGATGATGGGGCATTAGTTTGTGTTCCTTGATCTGGTTTAGCAACTGAGAGCCAGATAAATTTTTCACCCGACTCCGAAGACATTTCCCAGTCTCGAGGCTTCTTCTGAGTATCCCGGTGTCAGCCTTTCATTTTCCGGTCTTTACTCAACAGGAATACCCTATTTCCCTGCACGCAAAATATTGCACAAGCCTCCTTTCCTAGATTTGCATGTGTTATCATTAAGTACCCCTTTTATTTGTACGTTAAAATGTAACACTTATTTTAAAAAAAATTCGCAAATGGCAATTCAGTTTTACTGAATGTTGCTAGTGGCTACATACTCAAAGCTGCAGTCTGTAGTAAAGAAATTCTTTTACCATTTGAAAGCAGGTTGATTCAAATCCATACATGATGCCCTTGAAAAATCTGGATTATTCACGACAGGACTTTGCTGATCAGAGCATGGTAAGTGCTTTTGTTGATTTCCTTTTTTTCTTTTGATGATTTGTTGTAATGCAGTTTCGTTAAAATGTGTATTACGTCTCCATTTGTGGTTTCCTTTTCTTTCTTTTAAATTTTGTTTCTTTGTCTGTTTTCTAACGACCTGTTCAAACGTGGAACTTTAGATGTACCGCTATTGTTATCAGTATTAGAAATTAATTAGGCTCGGCACATGGTTCCGCGAGTCTTTGGACCAGGCTTGTGGTTCAGGTGTGCTGAATCTAATGCATACATTACGGATACATTATATAATTTTCATTCTACCCGCAATTCGTCGTGTTCGAGCAAATTGTCGTGCGCAAAGTAGATGGCCATTCTGGCCTCCAAAGTCTCCGTTTCTTATGGTCACAGACGACACGGCTGAATAACGTCAGAGTATGGGCGAGATCTCATGGCTCGCGCTGGCGCGAACGGCTTGGGCACCATAACAAACCTCGAAATAATGGCGGCGTTTTTAAAAAGTTTCGTATGGCGCCCGGTTTATGGTAAAAAAGTAGCGTCAAACTGAAAACGTTTGAAAGAAATTTTTGCTCTAGTTCCTTCAACCATTCTATATCTGCTGACCAGTATATAAAGGGTTGACAGTCGTTTGGGCCCAAGTAAAAAGATTTATTCACCGAGTGATTTGTTTCTGTTGCAATATTTCTTATTGGTGGATCGTTCCTGCACGGTCGACAGCTGAACGTAACAACAGGACACAGGTTGCATTTAAGCTTATGTACGATTTTAATGGATTTTCTTCATCGTTTTTCCTTCGGAATCCTTTCTGACTCGAGTGATAACTAAGGGCTCGAATAACGCTAGTGTATTTTGAGTTCGAAATCGATCGATGTGATTTAAGACTAGTAAAACGTCCTAGTGATTTTTCATCGGAAAGGCAAACGCTGTTTTTCTTTTATATATTATATTACAAAAAAATATAAAAAAGTAACATGTTTATCCCAGTAAGATTTGAACTCATAGCCTTTCGTGTTCCGGGCAAGCACCTACCCCACTGGGCCACATCCGCATCTAAGGAAACTTGACTAAACATATTTAAGAGAAAGGAGTCGCGCGAAAGTCGTTCGAGTAGATGTTCCAGCTTATCCTTCAAGTAAGTCGTTGCTGAGCTCGTCCAAGTGGAGGTGAATCATTTTTTGTTTGTGGAAATGTTTCTTATTCGTGCATTCGTTAATCTATTCAGATTTTTGTCAATGGCGTCATTCGTCACGGGGGGTACCCCCTTATATGGGCTATATAGGTATGTGCGGCCCCAAACGGTATGGTTTTTCAGCCGTTTTGGTCATAATTTGGGTATCGATCGTAGCCATTTTGCCGCCATTTTGGTCATAAATAGGGTATCAATTTTTGCACTCTAGTCTTCAATTCGGTATTTTTTTTAAAAGAAGCTACTTTTTC